>QWCH01004904.1_pt1 | contig 11577 bp, 6 predicted proteins | sample 1972671 | NCBI WGS metagenome assembly QWCH01 (sample SAMN09866713, study PRJNA288562) | Human gut metagenome isolate term3_stool, whole genome shotgun sequencing... | isolation source: gut | host: Homo sapiens | place: USA: California | reverse complement strand
ACCCGACATTATCGAGCATTTTGGCAACGCAGATGCCGTGCCGCAGCCGCCGGAGCGGTGCTTAAGCCGTCAGGCGGGAATTGTGCGGTGTTGCCTTAAGAAAATGGCTTGTTACAGGTTGGTGTAGCCCATCAGGCTCTTATCCACCTCGGCGGCGGCGTCGCGGCCTTCGCGCAGGGCCCAAACAACAAGGCTCTGGCCGCGGCGCATATCGCCGCAGGTAAATACATGGGGCACGTTGGTGGCGTACTTAGTATCGGCAACGGTGCCGCGCTTGGTCAGGTCAACGCCAAACGCTTCGGCCACATAGGGCTGGCAGCCGGTAAAACCGGCGGCAATCAGCACCAGGTCGCACTCGATGGCAAATTCTTCGCCGGTGGGCACCATGGCGCGGCGGCCGGTGGCTTCATCCACCACTTTACTTTCCAGCTTGGCAATCAGCGCACCGCAAACCTGACCGGCTTCGTCCTTATAGAACTCTTTGACCGTGGTCTGGTAAATGCGCGGGTCGCTGCCAAACACGGCAATGGCTTCCTGCTGGCCGTAATCGGTTTTCAGCACCTTGGGCCATTCGGGCCAGGCGTTGGCGGCGGTGCGTTCTGTGGGCGGGCAGGGCATCATTTCCAGCTGGGTCACGCTTGCGCAGCCCTGGCGGATGGCGGTGCCGACACAGTCGTTGCCGGTATCACCGCCGCCGATGACCAACACCTTTTTGTCCTTGGCACTCACGGCCTTGCCATCGGAAAAGCCGGAATCCAGCAGGCTGCGGGTCACGCTGGTCAGGTAATCCACGGCAAAGTAGATCCCCTGTGCATCGCGCCCCGGGGCGTTGATGTCACGCGCCTGCTTGGCACCGCAGGCCAGCACAATGGCATCGTGTGCATCCAGCACATCCTGGGCAGGGGTGCTGCCGCCAACATCGGCGCAGGTTACAAAGTCAATGCCCTCGGCCTTCATGATGTTCACGCGGCGGTCGATGACCTGCTTTTCCAGCTTCATGTTGGGGATGCCGTACATCAGCAGGCCGCCCACGCGATCCTCACGCTCGTATACGGTCACTTTGTGGCCGCGCTTGTTCAGGTAATCGGCAACCGCAAGGCCGGCAGGGCCGGCACCTACCACGGCAACGGTTTTGCCGGTGCGGGTCGGGGGCGGGCAGGCGGTCAGCAGGCCGGATTCATAGCCATATTCTACAATGGCGTGCTCGTTCTCCTTCACGGTAACAGGGCTGCCGGTGGTGTAGCCGCAGGTGCAGGCAGCTTCGCACAGAGCGGGGCATACCCGGCTGGTAAACTCCGGGAAGCGGTTGGTGGCGCGCAGGCGATGTACAGCCAGATCCCACTTGCCCTGGTAGACCAGGTCGTTCCATTCGGGGATCAGGTTGTTCAGCGGGCAGCCGCTTGCCATGCCGCCAATCATCATGCCAGCCTGGCAGAACGGTACGCCGCAATCCATGCAGCGGGCACCCTGCGCCTGCTGTTCATCCTGCGGCAGCGGGATGTGAAATTCGTTAAAGTTCTGAATGCGTTCTTCGGGCGGCAGCTCCGTGCTGGTCTGCCGGGCAATTTCCATAAATCCTGTCGGTTTTCCCATCGTTTGCGCCTCCCTTATTTGTTAGCAGCGTTCTTCATTGCATAGAACGCTTCGATCTGTGCCTGCTCGCTGTCCTCGCCCTTTTCTTCCATCTGGGCAATCAGGCGCAGCATTTTGTCATAGTCATGGGGCAGGACCTTTTTGAACTTGGGCAGATACTCGCCAAAGTTATCCAGGATTTCCTTGCCGCGGGGGGAGCCGGTAGCTTCCACATGCTCGCGGATCAAATCCTTCAGCAGCGAAACATCATACTTGTGTTCCACCGGCTCCAGGCTGACCATGTCTTTATTGACGCGGGTGTAGAAATCCCAGTCCTCATCCAGCACATAGGCAATGCCGCCGCTCATGCCGGCTGCAAAGTTTTTGCCGGTCTTGCCCAGCACCACCACGGTGCCGCCGGTCATATATTCGCAGCCGTGGTCGCCAACGCCCTCCACAACAGCGGTAGCGCCGGAGTTGCGCACACAGAAACGCTCGCCAGCCACACCGTTGATGAACGCTTTACCAGCGGTTGCACCGTACAGGGCAACGTTGCCAATGACAATGTTCTCGCTGCGGTCATAGGTGACATCCTTGGGCGGGTAAACGATCAGCTTGCCGCCGGAAAGGCCCTTGCCCATATAGTCGTTGGAATCGCCAACCAGTTCCAAGGTCAGGCCAGCGGGGATAAAGGCACCAAAGCTCTGGCCGCCGTACCCGTTGCAGATCACATGGAAGGTATCTTCCGGCAGGGTGTTGCCAAACTTGCGGGTGATCTCACTGCCAAAAATCGTGCCGAACGCGCGGTCGGTGTTGCCAACTTCCAGTTCAACGGTCATCGGCTTGGGCTCTGCCATGTCAAAGTTCTTCTTGAACTTCTTCATCAGCACGCGCATATCCGGCGTTTTCTCCAGGCCGAAGTTGTAAACATCCTTGGCGTTGAAGTGTACGCTGCTGTTTTCCACCAGCGGGTTTTTCAACAGGGCAGTCAGGTCCATCTCGCTTGCGCGGGAACCAGCCGGGGCATCCTTGACTTTCAGCAGGTCGGTGCGGCCAACCAGTTCATCCACGGTATGCACGCCCAGGCGGGCCATGTATTCGCGCAGATCCTCGGCCATAAAACGCATAAAGTTGATGATGTATTCCGGCTTGCCCTTAAAGCGCTTGCGCAGCTCGGGGTTCTGGGTGCAGATGCCCATGGGGCAGGTATCCAGGTTGCACACGCGCATCATCACGCAGCCCATGGCAACCAGCGGGCCGGTGCCAAAGCCGAACTCTTCAGCGCCCAGCATGGCGGCAATGGCCACATCGCGGCCGCTCATCAGCTTGCTGTCGGCTTCAATGCGCACGCGGGAACGCAGGCCGTTCATGATCAGGCTCTGGTGTGCTTCGGCAAGGCCCAGCTCCCACGGCAGGCCGGCATTGTGGATGGAGTTGCGCGGTGCAGCGCCGGTACCGCCGTCAAAGCCGGAAATCAAAATCACTTCGGCGCCGGCCTTGGCAACGCCGGCGGCAATGGTGCCAACACCGGCTTCGCTGACCAGCTTGACATTGATGGCAGCCTTGCGGTTGGAGCATTTCAGGTCATAGATCAGCTGGGCCAGGTCCTCAATGGAGTAGATATCATGGTGCGGCGGGGGAGAGATCAGGCCCACGCCGGTGGTGGAGTGGCGGGTCTTGGCAACCCAGGGGTAAACCTTGCCGCCGGGCAGCTGGCCGCCTTCGCCGGGCTTTGCGCCCTGTGCCATCTTGATCTGAATCTCGCTGGCGGAAACCAGATACTTGCTGGTCACGCCAAAACGGGCGGATGCTACCTGTTTGATGGCGCTGTTGCGCTCGGTGCCAAAACGGTCTTCGGCTTCGCCGCCCTCGCCGGTGTTGCTCTTGCCGCCGATGCGGTTCATGGCAACGGCCATGCACTCGTGGGCTTCCTCAGAAAGGGCGCCATAGCTCATGGCAGCGGTCTTGAAGCGGTGTACGATGGAATCCGCGCTTTCCACTTCGTCCAGCGGGATACCGGCATCGGGATAGTTGAAGTCCAGCAGGCTGCGCAGGTGCATGGCATCGCCGCCCTCGGCGTTCACGGCATCGGTGTAAGCCTTGAACTTGTTGTAATCGCCGGTCCAGCAGGCCTGCTGCAGCAGGTGGATGGTCAGCGGGTTGTACAGATGATCTTCGGCCAGCTTGCCGCTGCGGAGCTTGTGCTCACCCAGGCTGGTCAGCTCCATGCTGATATCCAGGCCCAGAGGGTCAAATGCCTGTTTGTGGCGAGCTTCCAGGTCGTTCTGGATGTCGCGGATGGTAATGCCGCCCACACGGCTGACGGTGTTGGTAAAGTACTTATCCACTACCTCGTTGCTCAGCCCCAGCGCTTCAAAAATCTGGCTGCCCTGGTAGGACTGGATGGTGGAAATGCCCATCTTGGAGGCTATCTTGACGATGCCGGCCAGAACGGCTTTATTGTAGTCGTTCACGGCGGCATAGTAATCTTTGTCCAGCAGACCCTCATTGATCAGCTCGCCGATGGTCTCCTGTGCCAGATAGGGGTTGATGGCGCAGGCACCGTAGCCCAGCAGGGTGGCAAAATCATGAACCTTGCGGGGCTCACCGCTTTCCAGGATCAGGGCCATGGCGGTGCGCTTGCGGGTACGGACCAGATACTTGGAAACTGCGCCCACAGCCAGAAGGCTGGGGATGGCGACATGGTACTCATCAATTTCGCGGTCAGACAAAATCAGGATGTTGGCACCATCGCGGTAGGCGCGGTCCACATCAACGAACAGGCGGTCAATGGCCTTTTCCAGGTCGGTGTTCTTATAGTAGCAGATGGAGATGGTTTCCACCTTAAAGCCGGGAACCTTCATGGCCTTGATTTTCATCAGGTCGGTTTCGGTCAAAATGGGGTTGGTGATTTTCAGCACCTTGCAGTTCTCGGCGTCCTCTTCCAACAGGTTGCCCTGTGCGCCAACGTATACGGTGGTGGAGGTCACGACTTTCTCGCGCAGGGCGTCGATGGGCGGGTTGGTGACCTGGGCAAACATCTGCTTAAAATACTCAAACAGCGGGGGATGGGTGTGGCTCAAAACGGCCAGCGGGGTATCGCTGCCCATGGCACCGGCAGGCTCTGCGCCGTTCTTTGCCATCGGCAGGATCATGGTGGAAACATCCTCGTACTGGTAGCCGAATGCTTTCTGCAGCCGCACCAGCTCGTCATGCTCGTGGCTGGGCACACGCTCGTTGGGAATCTTCAAATCGGCCAGGCTGACCAGGTTGCGGTCCAGCCATTCGCCGTAAGGCTCGCGGCTGGCGTAATCGGCTTTCAGGCTTTCGTCGTCCACCAGCTCACCCCTGGCGGTATCCACCAACAGCATTTTGCCGGGGCGCAGGCGGTCCTTGCGCACGATTTCTTCGGCGGGAATATCCAGCACGCCGACCTCACTGGAAAGGATCAGGCGGCCGTCTTTGGTGATATAGTAGCGGCTGGGGCGCAGACCGTTGCGATCCAGCACAGCGCCCATCACATCGCCGTCACTGAACAGGATGGAAGCGGGGCCGTCCCACGGTTCCAGCATGGTGGCGTAATACTGATAGAACGCACGCTTTTTGGGGTCCATACTATGGTTGTTTTCCCACGGTTCGGGGATAGTGACCATAACAGCCAGCGGCAGCTCCATGCCGTTCATAACCATAAACTCCAGCGTGTTATCCAGCATGGCGGAGTCGGAACCACCTTGGTTCACAATGGGCAGAACCTTGGTCATATCCTCTTTCAGGTAGTTGGAACCAATGGTTTCCTCGCGGGCCAGCATGGTATCCACGTTGCCGCGGATGGTGTTGATCTCGCCGTTATGCAGGATAAAGCGGTTGGGGTGGGCGCGGTTCCAGCTGGGTGCCGTGTTGGTAGAAAAACGGCTGTGCACCATGCCGATGGCAGATTCATAATCTTCGCTCTGCAAATCGGGATAGAACAGGCGCAGTTCTTTAACCAGGAACATGCCCTTGTACACAATGGTGCGGCTGGAAAGACTGCACACATAAGTATCCTGGCTGGACTGTTCAAACACGCGGCGGGCAACATAAAGCTTGCGGTCAAAGTCAATGCCGGGCTTTACGCGGGCCGGGCGTTCCACAAATGCCTGCCAGATGCTGGGCATGCAGGAACGTGCCTTGTGGCCCAAAATTTCCGGGCAGGTGGGCACTTCGCGCCAGCCAAGGAAGTTGAGCCCCTCTTTTTTGCAGATGATCTCAAACAGCTTTTTGTCCTGGTTGCGGTTCAACTCTTCCTGTGGAAAAAAGAACATGCCAATGCCGTAGTCACGCTCGTTGCCCAGCGTAATGCCGGCTTCTTCGGCAGCTTTTTTGAAGAACTTGTGGCCGATCTGCAGCAGGATACCGACACCATCGCCGGTTTTGCCTTCGGCATCCTTACCGGCACGGTGTTCCAGGTGCTCCACGATCTGCAAAGCATCGTCGATCGTTTTGTGGGTTTTACGGCCCTTGATATCCACAACTGCACCAATGCCGCAGTTGTCATGTTCAAACCGCGGATCATACAGCCCGGCGGGGGCCTTGCGCTCTGTAAAGTTTTCCATCCGTTTTTGCTCCTTCCCGTAATTCCCTGCGGGGCCGGGCGGGAACGCACATTTCCCAACCTGGCATAGATACGAAAAAAGACGTTCCCCAACGGGTACACTAACCCGTTTGTGGGAACGTCTTTGTTCTTAGCAATACTATACCACACCAATAGGGAAATGGCAATCATCAAACAAAAGATTTTTATGAAATTAACGCAAAAACCTTATTTGCTTTGCTTTGCAAGGAATAAACTTAATAAAATTAAGCTGCGGCAATAACTGCCGGGCAAAACGGTGTGTTATTTGCCGTTTGCAGCCTGCTGCTCTTTCAAAACAGCCAGGATCTCGGTCAGCAGCTCCTCCTGCGTCGGGGCCTTAGGGGCTTCCGGCTCGGCGGGCTTTTCTTCTTCATGCTTGCCCAGGTCCATGAGCTTGTTCATGGCTTTCAGCATACAGAACAGAACGAATGCCAGAATGATAAAGTTAATGACGGCAGAGATGAATGCACCGATGCCCAGGTTGATGTCAAACGGCAGGTGCAGCACAACATCACTGAAATCTGTCTGGAACAAAATGCCAATGATGGGGTTGATGATGTTGTCCGTCAAAGAAGTGACCAGCGTGGAGAATGCGCCGCCGATGAGAACACCGATGGCCATGTCCATCATGTTGCCTTTCAGGGCAAAAGCTTTGAACTCTTCCAAGAACTTTTTCATAATGTGTTTCCTCCTGTATGGATAAATTTTTCAGGGCCATGCCCCACACAGGCTGCAAACGGGGCATGGGGCCCGGATTCCAAAATAAAAAAGTCACTTCAGCAGCTTGGCTACAGCGTCTGCTGCGCCGTCCAGATAATCCCCGGCAAAGGTTTCAATCATGCCGGCGTCCGCCTCTTTGGCAAATTCGGGGTTCAGCGGCATTTTGGCCAGCACGGGCAGGTGGTACTTCTTGCCAGTCTCGTCCACATGGCTGTCGCCAAACACGTTGATATGCTTGCCGCAGTCCGGGCAGAGCACATAGCTCATGTTTTCCACAATGCCAAGGATGGGAACCTTCATCATTTCGGCCATCTGCACAGCCTTGCCAACGATCATGCCGACCAGCTCCTGCGGACTGGATACAATAATGATGCCGTCTACCGGCAGGGTCTGGAACACGGTCAGCGGCACATCGCCGGTTCCCGGAGGCATATCGACAAACAAAAAGTCAACGTTGTCCCAGATCACTTCCTGCCAGAACTGCTTGACCGCACCGGCAATCACGGGGCCGCGCCACACAACGGGGGCTTCCTCATCTTCCAGCAGCAGGTTGATGGACATGATCTTGATGCCGGTGTGGCTTTCCACCGGGTTGATGCCGTCCTCGGTGCCCATGGCCGGGCCATGAACGCCGAACAATTTGGGGATGGAAGGGCCGGTAATGTCAGCATCCAGCACGCCGACCTTGTAGCCTTTGCGGCGCATGGAAACAGCCATCATGGCGCTGGTCATGCTTTTGCCAACGCCGCCCTTGCCGGAAACAACGCCGATCACTTTTTTGATGTGGCTTTTTGCGTGCGGCGGTTCATGCTGCGGCGCACGGCTGGAACAGTCAGCGTGGCAGTTGCTGCAATCGTGGGTACATGCTTCACTCATGTGGGTATAGCTCCTTTTATCTGTGCCGGGCGGGGCGCTGCAACTGCCCCGTTTCGGCACCGTTCTCCGTTTTGCGGCATGGGCCGCACTTTATTAGTGTACCGCGTCAGAGCACAAAATGCAAGTACTATCAAAACGAATAGCACGCCAAACCAGCAAAAATGTCCGAATTGTATGGGTGATACTTCTTCATAAAACCCTGCCATAAACCGCAGCAATGCAGAATATACTGGCTTTATACGGGCAAAGGGGGCGGCAAAAACGGCACTGCGGGGGAAAACCTATCTGAAAAATGCAGCACTGCTGACAGTGGCGGGCTTTGCGCTGCGGGCGCTGGGCATGGTGTTCCGGGTGTTTGTGGCTGCGCGCCTGGGGCCGGAGGGTATGGGCCTGTACCAGCTGATCTTATCCGTCTATATGGTGTTTGTTTCGCTGGCTTCGGCGGGCATCAATGTGGCGTCCACACGGCTGGGTGCGCAGTGCCTGACCCGTGGGCGCGGCATGGCCCCGACGCTGCGCAGCCTTGCGGCAACAGCGGCCGTATTGGGCACCGCCGCCATGCTGGCGCAGTTGGCGCTGGCGGACCCTTTGGCCCGCTTTGCCCTGCATGATTCCCGCGCGGAGCTGGGGCTGTGTACGCTGGCCCCCAGCCTGCCGTTTATTGCGGCGGCCGGGGCGCTGCGGGGGTGCTTTTTGGCGCGGCGAAGGGTGGAACCGAATATCATTGCCCAACTGGTGGAGCAGACCGTGCGGATGGCCGTGGCCGCATTGGCGCTGGTAAAGCTGGCCCACTGGGGCGCGGCTTACGCTTGCTGTGCGGTGCTCATCGGCAATACTGTCAGTGAGGCGGTCTCCTGCGGCATTATGGCGCTGTTTGCCCGGCAGGAACCGAGCTTCCGCCCATGTGCCGATGACCCGCCCCGCGGCTATACCAGCCGGGAGCTGTGGGAAATTGTGCTGCCCGTGACCGGCAGCCGGTTGGTGGCCAGCGTTTTGCAGGCAGGGGAAAGCGTGCTGATCCCCGCCTGTCTTGCCGCTTACCTTGGCACCCGCGCCGAAGCCGTGGCGCAGTATGGTTCCTTAAAAGGCATGGCACTGCCGCTTATCTTTTTTCCGTTCTCGGTGCTGGCGGCACTTTCCGGCCTGCTGATGCCGGAGATCACCCGTGCCCACACCGCCCGGGATACCGCTGCCCTGCGCCGCCTTGTGCGGCTTGCCATGGGGTTGACGGGTGGGTTCTCGCTGTTGGTGGGGGCCGCGCTGGTGCTGTTTGGTAAGGATGCCGCCATTTTGCTCTATCACGATGCCCAGGCGGGCCGCTATGTGCAGGTACTGGGCTTTGTGGCACCCTTTATGTACCTGGAAAGCATGGTGGATGCGATCTTAAAAGGCATGGGGGAGCAGCTGGCGACCTTCCGCTATTCGGTGCTGGATTCCATTTTGCGCATTGCAGGCATTTTGTGGCTGATGCCGCAATACGGTATGCCGGGTTTTCTGGCGGTCATGACAGCCTCTAACCTGCTGACCTGCGGGCTGAATACGGGGAGAATGGTGAGGCAATTAAGGAGAGAGGAAGTCGGAACTGAGAGGAAAATTAGGAATTAGAAATGAGGAATTAGAAATTGGGTGGAGAGGAGACGGGAAAAAATAAATAATAATGAATAATGGTGGCGGATCGCGGTGTGCCGCTCAGAAAATATTGGGTTTGTTATGTGTTGGAAACAGGCGGCAGATAATAGAACGCTCAAAACCGTTCCCTATAAAATCACAAAAATCACCCCGCCGCGGGAAACTTCTGCCCCAACGGCGGGGTGGCTCTGCATTATATATTTTATATCGGAACAAAGCGGCATAGCGTCCGCTTTTCCATCACAGCGTCTGCCCGCTGACCAGCCCGTTCCACAGGCGGTAATAAATGCCTTTCTTTGCCAGCAATTCCTCGTGGCGGCCCTCTTCCTCAATGCCGGATTTGCCCAGCACCAGAATGCGGTCAGCGTTTTTGATGGTGGTCAGGCGGTGGGCAATCGTCAGCGTGGTGCGGCCCTTGGCCAGCTTATCCAGGCTTTGCCCAACCAGAATCTCACTCTCGTTGTCCAGCGCGCTTGTGGCTTCGTCCAGCAGCAGGATGGGCGGGTTCTTCAAAAATACCCGCGCAATGCTGATGCGCTGTTTCTGCCCGCCGGAAAGCTTGACCCCGCGTTCGCCTACATAGGTATCATACCCGTCTTTCAGCTCCCGCACAAAGCCATCAGCACCGGCCAGCCTGGCGGCGGCAATGATCTCCTCCCGCGTGGAACCCGGCTTGCCGTAAGCGATGTTTTCGGCCACCGTGCCGCTGAACAGGTAAACATCCTGCTGCACCACGCCAACGGCATTGCGCAGGCTGCTCAGGGTAACATGGCGGATGTCCTGCCCGTCAATCAAAATCTCGCCGCCGGTCACATCATAAAAGCGAGGGATCAGGTTGCACAGGGTGGTTTTGCCGCCGCCGGAAGGCCCAACCAGCGCCAGATTCTCGCCGGGGCGGATGTTCAGGTTTACATGACGCAGCACCTTGTTGTGGTCGTCCGGGTATTCAAAGCTCACATCGCGGAACTCAATGCCGCCTTTTTCCACCTGCAGCGGTTTGGCGCCGGGGGCGTCAGTGATCTCAACGGGGGTATCGATAATGTCAAAAAAGCGCTCAATGCCGGTCACGCCGCGCTGGAACTGCTCGGCAAACTCCACAATGCGGCGGATGGTGGCAATCAGAGTGGAAACATACAGCACATAGGCAACCAAATCGCCAGCGCTGATGGTGCCATATACCAGTGAAAGGCCGCCTGCCACAATGACCACCAGATACATCAACCCGTCAAACAGCCGGGTGGAGGTGTTGAACGCGGCCATGGCATGGTAGGTTTTCTTCTTGATGGTCTGGAACGCGGTGTTGCCCTGCTCGAACTTTTTGTTCTCTTCCTCTTCCGCGGCGAACGCCTTCACAACCCGCTGGCCCAGCAGGCTGTCCTCAATCGAAGCGTTCAACTCGCCGATCTGGAACCGCTGGCGGCGGAACGCGGCGCGAAGCTTCAGGTTCAACTTGATGGATACAACCGCCATCAAGGGCACGCAGGCAAACACCACCAAAGTCAGCGGTACGCTGGCCCCGCACAGGATGATGAACGAAGCCGCAATTTTGATGCCCGCAATAAAAAATTCTTCCGGGCAGTGGTGGGCGAATTCGGTCACATCAAACAGGTCGTTGGTAATGCGGCCCATGATCTGCCCAACTTTGGTATTGGAATAATAGGTGTGGCTCAACCGCTGCAGGTGGGCAAAGGCATCCCGCCGCATATCGGTCTCAATGTAAACGCCCATGATGTGGCCGGTGCCAGACATAAAATACTGTGCGGCACCATCAATCAGCCGCAAAATGAGATACAGCAGGGCGAGCTTTAACACCGCATCAACCGTCAGCACAATGCCGGGATTGGTGGCGGCGTTGGTTAGGTAGCTCATAATTTTAGGCAGCACGATATCACACAAAGTGGTCAGTGCGGCACAGAACAAATCAAAAATCAAAATGCGTTTGTATCGCATCAGGTAAGGGGCAAACCGGCGGATCAGCGCCGGAGTGCCAATGTGCTGCTGGCTGGGGTCATTCATAAGATTAAGTTCCTCTTCTTTTCAAAAAATCAAAAATAAATGCAATCAAAAAATCAAGGCAATACCGCATAATTCTAAGTGCCGATACGGCGAGCGAGGTGCGGCAGATGCCAAGCCAAAAGCGCAGATAATACTGGATGCTGCAAAGGTGA
>QWCH01012616.1_pt1 | contig 11608 bp, 10 predicted proteins | sample 1972671 | NCBI WGS metagenome assembly QWCH01 (sample SAMN09866713, study PRJNA288562) | Human gut metagenome isolate term3_stool, whole genome shotgun sequencing... | isolation source: gut | host: Homo sapiens | place: USA: California | reverse complement strand
CACCTCGGCGGCCAACTCCTGCGCCTTGCGCTGCTCCAAAGCGTGAAGCTGCTCTTCGAGTCTGGATTGCGTCTTCTCCAGGCGATCCAGATGCTCCGCGATCACACGCTCGCTCGTCTCCTTGTCCTGTTGCAGGGCGAACTGACGCAGCAGTTGAAGCTCGAACGTTTCATCCGTCTGCCGGAACTCTTCGATATGGTCCATGCAGTCGAAGATCACCGAGCGCATCAGCATATTCATGCGATCCCCGTCCAGATGATCGAGAAAATCGCCGATCTGTTGCACATCCTGCAAGGCTTCGCGCTCCAAACCCAGTTTTTCGGCGTAGCTCGACGGAAGCAGGCGTAGCAGCGAATAGCCGTACAGCCGGCTCTCGGACGCCGCAAGAGCGGAGGAAGAAATCTTCGTTTCCCGAAGTACTCGTTTCAGGTCCGTCGTCATCTGCGTATAGCATGAGCGATGTGCCATAACGATGCGGCTCTCAAGCTCCTCGACAATGGGACGCGGAGCGATCGACGTATAGACCGTGACGCCCTTGTCGTCGGACGTCTCCTCGATCTGCTCCGGCACCTCCTCATAGAACAGATCGACGTCCAGCATACCGATAAGGGCATATTTACGCACTCGGCCTGCGTCGATCTCCGCATCCAGCTTCTTCATATTCTCACGGTACTCCGAAACCTCGGATTCGTACTCCGCCAGAGCCTCTAAATACTCATCCCGGTCCTCGTAATCCGACTCTCGGGGAGCCTCGACGTCGGGAAGTACGGGAACGTCCGGCTCCCACATGCTGTAGGTATCGATGACCTCGACCGTATAACCTTGGGATGTGAGGCGTTCGAGAACGGCATCCGAATAGCGCCCCACCTCCACGGCAAGCAGCGTGCGAGGGTCGTTCCGCTGCATGCGGATCGCTTTCTCAACCAAAAATTCGTCGTTCTTGCGGATCATGCAGGCCCGGTTTTCGCAGCCCGCACACCCTTCGGCAAGCTCCGAGAAGAGAATGTTGTTGGCCGTATTCTCGGCACAGGTCGAGCACTCCGTCTTGTCGAATTTATAGGTGTTCAGCTTGGTCATGTAACGGTCGAGAAGGTATTGGCCCACCTGACGGGGCGACGTGTTCTTCCACGAGTTGTGACCGTCGTTTGCGAAATGCTCCTCGAAGACGCACTGCTGAACCTCCGAAGGGTATTTGGCCAGCTCGATGGCCATGCTTTCGATGATCTCCTCGCGTTCGAGCAGGTTCGCGAGCGGCTCGATAAGGTCGTTGAGCTTCAGGTGTGAACGGATGTAACGCTCGCTCTTGCCGAACTTATCGACGAGCGTCGAGACCGTATGACGGCCCGTTTTGAGCGCTCGAAGGAACGCCGCAGCCTCTTCGAGAGGTGCTACGTCCTCACGCTGGAGGTTCTCCGTGATGGCCATATCCTCCGCATCCTCGTCCGTGAGATGTTCATAGACAAGGGCCTTGATGTGTGTGAAGCCCGCACGCTGCGCGGCCCGGTAGCGGCGCTCCCCGTAAACGATTTCGTAGTGCTCGCCGCTGCCTCGTACGCAGATCGGTTGCAGCTGGCCCGTCTGCTGCATACTCAGGGCGAGTTCATCCAGCGACGACTCATTCAGATTGCGGCGAGGGTTATAGGTGCTGCAAACGATCCGATTCAGCTCCAGAAGGACGATCGGCGTAGCGGCAGGAGTGCCCTCCGAAGCGGACGCGACGGCTTCGGACGCGGCAGCGGAGGTTGTCGAACTTTGTTCCGAGAGCGGTGCTGCGGAAGCAGCAGTGGTCGTCGCCGGGGCAGGGAGGGAGGATTTCCGAGAAGCGGACTTCTTCGTCTTCGTCATAATGATTGGACAGTTTTTACCGTGTGTCTCACGTGTTGGTGCGATGCAAAGTCTATTTGCATCGGATACGATAATCGATAATTATTCGAGGGGCGATCCCGAACGGATCGGTTGCCTCGGAAAGAATACTGGTGCGAGAGCGAGCGCCGCAGGCGCGTACGGGCACCTATCTTTTCCGACGGCAACCGAATGAGGACGCTACTGACAAAGTGAAAATCGTTCCGACGGGAAACAACAAAAGAAAAACATCATTAAGACAATATTTCGAAATTGGAACAGTCTTATAAATTTTGTTTTACAGAACAATAGATGAGTTAAATAATTGATGTAGATAAAACCGATATAAATCAAGCCCGTTTTATCGGCATCCAATGCGGAGAATTTTCCTCCGTCGGCACGGTAACAGTAATTCAAGACAGAGTTGTCTGCACTCGACTTGATCTACATTACTAAATTAAACAAAAATCCCCCTAAAGTCCAAATCCAAGCATATAAAAAACCGGCAACCCAATGAAAAGGGTTGCCGGTAAAATGCAAATTAAAGATTTTATTGATCCAGCAGTTCCCTTCTTATGGCTGGATAAATCCAGAGATAAGACGGCAACACAACCTTCCCATTTTTCAGAACAATACGTAAAACGACTTCCTTGCCATCATAATATCCATATTTTAAAAATAGCTCTCGAAATTTCGCCACATCTCCCTCATATTGGGCTTTAAAAGCTATATTACCGTCATTAAATTCCTTCGTTACCGGATAACTACGAAAAACAATACCTGGCTCTCTCACAAAATAAACTTTTTCCGAACAACTAGATTTTGCAATTACAACACCAGGGACATTTACAGACAGATAAAAGTTAAACAAAAACATCAATGTGTCATTCTGACGATCAAAATCAAACCCTCCCTTCTTAATAAGGCTACGGGCTAATTTCTTGTAATCTGAATCCGTCAAACGAGAGTATGTCGTATGAAGCGTTTCTTGCAGATCATACGTATGAAAATGATACGAGTCCGGGTCCAAAACTTCATATTTAGGCCTATAATCATATTTATTCACATCTTCAGCTGCCGTTTTCCAGATTTGAAACAACTCGTTCCTTTGTGGAAAGGAATGGCTCCACAAAAAAACGAAACATCCTATAAAAAATAATTTTTTCATCTTCTTTTATACTTATAACCTTTATTAGGACTTATAATTTTTTGAAAAGTTGTATTGCCATTACAATCATAATACAGACTTCTCGAAGTCTGTCTATCGATTATAGCACTTCGGCTGTTCCCATCGGGCAAATAGTGTGTCCGCAATGGCAAGCCATGTTCTGCTCGGATCAAGTTTTCCATATGTGTAGCCGAAATCTCCGTATTCTTAATATTTTTCACTTCTCCATCCTTATCCATAACAGTAATCCAAACACCGCTATCCCCTGTTCCAGAAATATAATCCAAACCATGTTGAAGCTCATGAGCCTGACTGACATACGGAATATTCTCTTTCATGCCGTCAGTAGTCGGAATCAACACGTTTGAATTTGGATTCCAATATACAATGTATGTTGCATTATCCTTATTATAGGAGAAATAATTATTTTCGTTTGATAGTTTGATATCTACAATTTCCGGATTATTGACAATATTTTGAATCAAACTACTTCCACAAGCACCCTGCATGATAGTGGTAATACTATCAATCACTGATAACACAAAAGGATCGTTACCACTATATTTATTCCCATAACTATCGTAAAAGCCCCATACACCATTTATACTTCTCCAAGTATAAAGAACACTTCGACCATCTATGATCGTAGTTATACCAATTTGCCGTCCATCGGGATCTATATATCGAATTGGATTATTTACACAGTAAGCATATGGGCTGATATTTATATATTCAGTGGCCATCGGGTCCTGCGTCAGCCAGCAGCCGAGGTCCGGATGATAGAAACGTGCTCCGAAGTCGAGTAATCCGGCGTCGCCGACCGTCTGCTCCTCCTTGCCGTTGAAACGGGACAGGTCCGAAGTAGCCGGGGAATTGGGTTTCAACCAAGACTTCCCGAAAGCGTAGTAATCGCGCAACGCGATCAATTCACCCGACCAATCCACAAATGCCCGGGGACTCCCCAGATGATCTTTCAAATAATACTCCGGAGCGTAATTCGTATTCCAACTATGAGTATTTTTCCGGAACCGACCGTCGCTGAAGGCGGCGCTCTCGAACTCTATCTTACTCCCGGCTGTCTGCTTATATACCAAAGAACCGATATAAATCAAACCCGTTTTATCGGCATCCAATGCGGAGAATTTTCCTCCGTCGGCGCGATAACAATAATTCAACTCAAAGTTGTCAGCACTCGACTTGATCTGCATGGGCAGGTTCAAAAAATTGTATGCAATAGTCAGGCCATTCCGGGAATCCCGGACCAAATTACCGAGGTTGTCGTAAACCACAGATGCCTGGTTAATACCATAGAGCTGACCGGCATCATTGTATTTGTATTCAAGCTGTTCGTTCAATCCACGGGTCATTTTCAGGATATTACCGTTGCGGTCGTATTTGATTCCGCGTTCAGAATAGCGATCGGTGCCCATATTGCCGCTGTAACGTGCTTCGGTCAGACGCGAAAGGGCATCGTACTCGTATTTATACGTATGCGGCATCGTACCGGCACCGCCCCAGTTCCATTCGGTAATATTCCCGGTGTACGAGGGATTCTCACTGTCGTAATACTTGAGCCGGGCACTGTAATAGGGACTGTCCTGGCTCGTAAGCCAACCCTGAACGTTATACGTATAGTCCTCGATAAGCCCGTTGATGTTCTTACGCACGAGCTGACCGATTTCGTTGTAGGAGTAAGTTACAGTAACTGGTTTCGACGTGTTGAAGGTCGAAGTCTGGGTAAGCATTCGACCGGCATTGTCATAGGTGTATTCCACCGTGAGAAGATCCTCCGCACAGCCTGTTTTGGGTACGACCCGTTCCCGTCGGAAGGTGAGATTACCCTGTAAATCGTAAGCCGTCGTGAAATAGCTGATACCGCCGAGGTAGTTCTTCTCCACGACTTGCAACACGCGTCCCAGCATATCGTAATAATAGGCCCGTTCGATATAACCCGCAGTTCGGTCCTGCTCGGTAAGCACCCGGATTTTCTCATAAGTCTTCAACCCTTTGACCGCAGTGCGATCCACTCCGGCCGACATATTGCCGATCGGTTCGCTCTTGTATGCCAATTCCGCCGGAACAGCTTCATAAGAATCGAACTTATAGTCGATCATCGTAATCGGATTGGACGGTTCCCGTATCATACGAATACGACAAAGAGACTTCTCAAATTATTGCGATAGTTGAATATACACAACCATTCGTAACGTATACGCTTTATAGGGAAAACAGCTACCTGCAAAGTCTTACAGGAAACGGCGGTTCGTTACGTCTCTCGACTCCTGCTACATCGGGTTACTATCGCATTGTTGCTACCTACTCCGAGGGCGGTCTGAGCGACTCTGCCGAATTGGAAGGCATCCGCTACAACTCCGATATGCTCTCGCTCAATGACAATCGTAACTGGATTCTGACACGAACCTTCAACTGCGACAACCACGGGGACACCGAAGAGGAACAAATCTCTTATGATGTAAGCTATTACGACGGATTGGGATATGCATTGCAAAACGTACAAATTTGCGCTAACGGCGACGGACAGGGAGATATTATACAACCATTCGTCTACGACGGATTGTACCGCGAGGAGTTACAATACCTCCCTTATACGCTGGATGCCAACAATGGGCAAAGTGACGATGCAGCATTGGCCAATCAAGAGGAGTTTTATAAAACCAGATACGGCTTGGCGACCGATCCTCACGCTTGTGTTCGTACCGAATACGAACCTTCTGCACTGAATCGGGTATTACGCACACATAAACCCGGTGCGGAATACCAATCTGATACCCGTTCCATGCAGACTTTTTATATGGGTAATGCCGTATCAACGGTTCTTCGCCTGCGTGTCGATCCCGATGATCGTTCGCTGACGGCAGACGGTTACTATGCCGCCAATGAACTCTCCGGCACACGTTCTACGAACGAAGACGGAGCCGTCGTCATAACCTATGCGGATAAGGAGGGTCGCACGGTCTATGAAAACCGACAGCTGCGCAACGGAAGTGCCACCGAGAATATAATCACCTACTATGCCTATGACGACTGCGGACGCCTTGCGTGGGTCATGACACCCAAAGGCAGCGATCTGCTCTCCGCCGGATCGAGTTTCTCGCCTGACAGCGACTTCGCAAAGCAAAACTGTTACGTCTATTTCTACGACGAGTGGGGACGGGTCTATGAAAAACGTTTCCCGGGACGCGAGCCGATGTATGTCGTCTACAACCGGGGCGATCGGCCGATGATGATACAGGACGGATTGATGCGTGAGAAGAATCAATGGCTCACCTTCCATTACGATGGCATGGGGCGTGTGACAGCACAGATTGACACAGCATGTCTATGACCGGTATCCGACGACGATGCCCGCGGCTTTGGCTTTTGAAGAGATTCCCGACATGACCTGCGATCTGACGGGTATCGAGTCCGAAACACTGCTTGATACTTCGACGACGGGACTTCCGACCTATGAAAAGTTGACTGCGATTACGGATTCCTCGATCGGCGGAGAGTATCACCGCGCCTTCTATTACGACTATAAAGGACGCGAGATTCAACGCGTGGAATGCGATTTTGAGGGCAACATCCTCCGCACGACCAGCCGTTACGATCTGATCGGAAATTTGCTGGCGCAACGCGAAAGCTATACCCACGGCGGCAAGACCGACGTGCTCGACCGCACCTTCGAATACGATTCGCGCAACCGCATGACGAAAGAGACCGCGCAGTTCAATGACGGAGAGCAGGCCGTGGTCGCCTATACCTACGACGATCTCGGACAGCTTATCGGCAAGACTTATGGTACGGGAGCACACGCCATTCAATGCAGGGGTGGCTCACTGAGAAGTCCAGCGAACTGTTTGAGATGAAATTGCGTTATTACGATCCCGAGCCCTATTACGGTGGCGATGCTTATTATACGGGTAATATCTCCGAATGGTGGTGGCAGCACAAAAACGTGAACGGAAATTATGATGCGGATAACAATACCTACATTTTCCATTACGACGATCTGTCCCGATTGAACGATTCCCGATTGACCTACAATGAATCTGAAGATATTACAGACGAATTTGTGGAAAATGGCATCACCTATGACAAAAACAGCAATATTATTACGCTGAACAGATCGAGTCTGTCGTCGGATGATATGAAGAACTATCGGTTTTCATATTCTGGTAGTCAGCGAATTAAGGACGAAACAAGGGGCTTTTATATTTACTATAATTTACTTAACTTGCCTACGGTGATTTATACCGAAGGGGATATGGGATTGTACTATACCTATCTTTCCGACGGTACGAAGATCAAGGTGTGCGGATACGACGACAACGAACCCACACGTTACGCAGGTTCTTTGGTATATAATGACGGGACATTCGAAAGCGCCTCGTTCGGCGGCGGTCGGATCGTCGGTACGAACAACGGCGCGAACTCGGAGGTGCACTATTTCCTGACGGATCATCTGGGCAGTACACGTGTCGTGGCGAAGGTGACGCCGACAGGCCGCGAAGATCTGCACGGTTCTACGATTCCGAAGGGGTAATGTTCTTGCAGCAGGATCCGATGTCCGAGAAATACTATCCGATTGGCCAATACAATTATTGCTTGGGTAATCCAATTCGCTTGATCGATCCCAACGGGATGGAGACAACCGACGCTCTCGAAGAATGGATCGAAGAGTTGGAAAAGGAAATAGACGACATGAGACGGAGAAACAATGCGGAAATTGCAAGGTATGAAGCCGGACGGACAGCCAAAAACAGTAAAAGAACAGACCGTAAAATTAAAAAAGCAGAAGCAAGAAATGCGAGATTAGATCAGGTAACGAAAGAAATTGCGGCTTTACGTGATTCAGACCAGCTATATGGGATTACCATATCAAACGGCAACGATGGGAATGGAGCTTTTGTGTATAACGAGGAAGCCGGAACAATGGATGTGTTGATCCCTGCTGATAGCCCCTTGGGATTGTTTGCTCACGAATTGAAACATGCATATCAATTTGAGAAAGGAGAATTAGGCGCCAACCCACTTGGAAAGGGATCGAATTTTTTATATGATCTTACGGATGAAGAAACAGCTTATGAACGAGGCGAGATGTTTGGACATTATGTATCGGATTGGAAAGGTAGAGACTCCTATAAAGGCCTACCCAGTCAAAGTATAACGGTCTATTCGGCAAACGGTTTCACTCCATTTTCCAACGAATATACATATCAATCCGCTGCGGATAAACACTATATAGCATTTAGAATTAATAACAAAACCTATTTACCTAATCTCCGATATTAAAATACGGGAAATATAGTTATAAATGTAGAGGTCTTAGAGGCCCTTATGAATGTTCTTACATTACTATTAATCCGGACTCAACATACCGGTCTTATTCGAAGTTTGATGCAGGTGCAATTGATTGGACAGGTAAATGGTCTCGAATAGGGAATACATTATATGCAGAAGAAACTAAAGATAGTATGATGCGGGCTATAGATAGTGTAATATTGGGATTTATACGACCACCTCAAAGGGATACTCTTATAATTAAGAAGAATAGATTAATAACAGAAACACAAAAGATTAAATGGAAAAAAGGAAATAAATGGGAAACCGGAAGATTTATATTTAAAAATTCGAAAACCAGATTTAAATACAAGTTCGTTCCAGCAGAAAATTGACGTAAGACGCAGAGCCGTGAATATATTCACGGCTCTGCGTCTTTATTATGATGTAGAAAATTCACATAATAGAGAGAGTTCTTAGATATGTAATGACAATACAAATAAGGGTACGTTATTTTCTGACCGATCATTAGGATTGTAAGCGCGTAGTGGCGAAGGAAATGCCGGATAGAATCGATCTTGACCATAAGATTACTATCCCTTCGGCAAAACTTGGAACCAACCGCTACACTTCTTCGGGGGGGGGAAGACCGTGGTACCCTTGATCCGTTATGCCGATCTCGGGGCACGGTTCTATTGCGTCTTTGCTGTGTCATTCCGCCCGACTCTCGTCGTTCTCCATCCAGATAGCCCGTTTTCGTTCATAGTCGAAGGCTTTCCACCAGGTGTTGCAGGCATCGAGGAACGCTTGTCCCTCGTCATCCGCCGGATAATTCGCCGCAGACAATCCCGTAATCCGTTCCATTTTCGGGAAGTCCACTGCCAACCACCAGGCATCGAGGTTATCTCCGAACTCTTCGAGCGAGCAAAACCATACGTGCTCCTGACACGCTTCGCACCATTGATCGTCAGCATCCGCGTCTATCGAAGATGCGTATTCCAGCGTATTAGCAAACAAGGACACTCGGCTCCTTAGAAAGGCATTCCTCGTCTTGTCCTCGAACAGCACACGCAATGTGCTCGATCAACAGCCGCCGATTGCCCCTATCGAGAGCGACATAGAATCGTCGGGTTCTACCGCACAGGTCAGGTGCAATACTTCGGCACCACACTTTCCACACGCTCGCAGCCCGTGTGCCGAAGATCGTGCGGCATTCTTCTTCGCACCAGCTATCCCGCATATAGTCGAAATAGCGGTCTATAATACTTTTATTTTGTTTCATCGGTTCGTTTTTTATACGTTATTTTATTAATCAAGATTCATTGTCAAATCAGAATCCGCATTTCACGTATGAATTTCCCAGCCGCGGATTCTCGGTTCGCAGTAACATCCCGAACGATCGGGTGTGCCGTGATAGACCAGTCCGCCGACAATGCCTGTACTGCTGTCGGCATAGCGCTGCCTGAAAAGAAAGGAATAAGGCGCGGAATCCCTATACAGTTCGATTTCACAAGGACAGTTCGGATTCCGCTCCCACCGTTTCAGATCGTTCAACCGTTCTTCCAATGTTTTGTCGCCGATTCGTTCGGCATAACACACTACTTCGTCGTAGTGCTCCTGACACATAATTTTCATATTGAGTTAAATTACAGGGTGAATATTTGAAAATCTATTTTAGCTTTTCCGCCAAGCGATCGATCAATTCGCGGCATCCGCGCAACGACGAGATACGGAAACCTCGGCTCACGCCTTTGCAATGGATCTGCGTTCGGGATAAATCGGCAATCCGTCTTTGCAGCATGCCGAGCGTCCGGGGGTGGATATTGATCCCATATTTGCCGCACAAGGCAATAAAGAGCTCCGTTTCGACGAATCCTCCCTCCCGAAAAGCAGCCTCGGCCCGTTTCAATGACGCTCTCAGCCGCGCTTCCTCTTGCCGCTGTCGTCGTTTTTCCCGTTCGATCCGCACTTGTTCCCGTCTTCGGTCTTCCGCAGCATACAGTTCGCGCATACGGGTGCGATGCCCCTTCAACGGCCGGGCATCCCAACCCAGTGCTTCGTAGGCTGCCACGTAAGACGACGGAATCCACTGGCAGCTCGCCATACGGCGTTGCACGGCGGCTCGCAGGTTGCGAGCTTCCGCAGTCCGCGCTTCGATATATTCCTTGCGGAGCATTCCTCTGCGAAACATACTTCCGGCTTCGAAACAAACGTCGCCGACACGCAGTACGACGACAACTATATCGTTCGCCTTACGGAACCGGTCTTTTATAATGGGGTACCATCCGACGTGTTCGTTCAGGAAAGGTTCGAGATAGGTGGCCAAATGTCTGATAAACTCCCGTCGGAACGATACGTCCCGATCGCATCGTTTCCAGAGTTCGTAAACATCCATCCGCTCCTGCTCGATAGCGCGGGCGACGGCACGGCCGTGCCGCAGGTCGTTCTGCCAGACCCCCAGAAAAAAGAGATAGAGGATTTCCTCCTCCAGGCGTTCGTAGCCCTCCTTGCGCAACAGTTCGGTCAGGGGTTCGTATTCCTCCTCATGAAAGATCTGCGGTTGGATATTGCCGGGCGCATGGCAGACGATCACGCGCCGGTCGGCGGTGACGAAGATGTTTTTGATGATTTCGTGGCTCATAAGCGGTAAATTTCATGGTAAAACAAATGCGCCCCGTAATCAACGGCGATTACGGGGCAAACGGGTTGGAATGATATTCAGAGGTCTTCATCCGCAAGACATCGAAAAGCTGTCCGACTTCGAGGTCCCGCACCGGCACGCAGCGATCCCCTCCGTAGTCGTACGACAGGCAGGCATACAACACAGCATGTTTTATCCGGAAAGCTGTGACATAGCATTTATCCTGGCGTTCGTCCGATGCCGGATATTCGTTGCCCGAATCGAGGCTTTGGCCCGTCATTTCGGAAACGATTCCTGTCATCAGATCGACGAGGCGTCGGCGGTGTATTCGGTCGATCGCCTCGTATCGTTCCAGCATCTTATCTCTTTCCGTTGTGATCCGGCTGTCGGAAAGTTTCGCATCCTCCGTTCGGAGGTTCTCGTTCGGGATCTCCTCTCCCGTGTAGGGATTGAACAGCGGGCTGTAGGCGAGCGGTTCGGCTTCGACAGCGAAGATTCCGCGCTCGGAGTCGCAGAAAATCTCCATCGGAACGGGCGTCGTCGCAACTACATGCCGCGCTTCGGATTCGGAAAGGCCGCTTCCCGTCAGCGAAGCGGCCCGGCGTCGAAAGGTTTCGGGCGTCGAAGACTCCGAGAGCTGCAAGTCGAACGTATCGCCCTCGGTTTCGGTAACG
>QWCH01004894.1_pt1 | contig 11624 bp, 14 predicted proteins | sample 1972671 | NCBI WGS metagenome assembly QWCH01 (sample SAMN09866713, study PRJNA288562) | Human gut metagenome isolate term3_stool, whole genome shotgun sequencing... | isolation source: gut | host: Homo sapiens | place: USA: California | reverse complement strand
GATATTAGCAAAAAATTTCCAGAATTAATTAAAGCTGAACTCAATAGCTGGAAGTTGGAAAGTAAAGAAATAAATCAAGTGTATAAGTTAGCAAGTAAACTTATTAGCTAACAAATTTGAGTTTGTAGAGGTTTTGGAATATGATATTTCATGAATTTGGTGATAAAAAATTTCCACATATATTATTAATACACGGCGGAGGTAATTCCTGGTGGAATTATCTTCGACAAGCTCGTATATTATCCGATAAATATCATGTGATTTTACCAACACTTGATGGTCATGGAGAAGAATATCAAAAAGAGTATATTTCAACTGAAAATTCCGCACATCAAATTATGGACTATATAAAAAACAATTGCGATGGAAAATTGTTTGCTGTGGGAGGTGTTTCTTTGGGAGGTCAAATTGCCATTGAGTTATTATCGCTAAATAGTGATATAGCTCAGAAAGCAATAATAGATGGTAGTATTTGTATTCCTCAGCCAAATTTATCACGAATTAGTACGATTGTTGTAAAAATATTTGGAAAACTTATGTTTAGTAAATCAGCCAGCAAAATTCAATTAAGTTTGATGAAAAAAATTTATCCTAATATGGCTTATCCGGAAGAGATAGAAAATTATTATATGGAAGATATGCCAAGATTACCAATGAAAACATTAGTGAAAATGTATAAAACATATATGGGAAAGTATAGATTGAAAGAAAGTATTACAGAAAGCAAAGCACAGGTTCTATATATTTATGGCGAGAAAGAAATGCGTTGTGTTAAGGAATCAGCTAAACTATTTCAAAAAATGCATCCTGATTGTATTCTCTACGAAGCTAAAGGTTATAATCATGGATATTTATCAGCGTATTTACCATTAGAGTGGATAAAACTGGTTAATCCATTTTTAACTAATTGATAATTTAATAAAAACTAACACAGAACAGTAAATCAAAAAAGGTTTACTGTTTTTTTCTTGCTCAAAATTAAGAAGAAAGGAAAACAGAAAATGAAAAATATAGATGAAAAAATTTTAATGGCAGAAGAAGAAATCAAGCAGTTACAAAACAAAAGAAAGAAACTCATCAGTCAGCAGAAACAGGAAGAGAGAAAAAAGAGAGATAGACGCCTTTATGAAAAAGCTAGTCGTCTTTTTCTAATACAAGAAAGGATATAAGTATGAAAAATTTAGAACAAATAAGACAAGAATCAAAAGAAATAAAAGAAAAAATAAACGATACAGAAGAAAGATTAAGGCAACTAAAAAATCAAGAAAAGAAGATATTAAAACAAGACATAGTGAAAAAAAGAAAAGAAAGAACTCATAGGCTAATAACAAGAGGAGCAATCTTAGAAAGCCTTATAGAAAACGCAGATGAACTAACAGATGAAGAAATAAAAATCCTACTAGAAGAAGAAACAAAGTTAAAAGAATTTAAAGTGATAGACCTTGAAGTATCGATTTTAGAAGACTAGAAATAAGGTATGTATAGGAGATAGAAATATTTTTGCTATAATACTAATATGCAACCAATAGACTAAGAATAGAAAATGAAAAAAAACTGGGTATAATAATATGTAAGATTTGATTACTTTTAAGGAGATTATTATGAAAAGTTTAAAGTGGTATACCATAGCTGCATGTATTTGGATATTTATATTTCCTATAACAGGAATAACTGGGTGGGCTTTTATGATTAGTGGTCCACTTGTTATAGTTGGAAGTATCGTTAAATTTGTGTTCAAATTATTGGGAATAGAACTATATTGGTTAACTAAATCTAGCTTGGGTTTAGGAGTTTTACCAGACCTAATTATTTCTTTAATTGTTGGATTTTTACTAACTATTATTGGGATAGGGTTATGGAGAATTACTAAGAGATTATATCAATGGTTAGTCTTAATAAAGCCTGAGAATTGTTAGATTTAATTATGAAGAACATTTTAATTCATGGCTTGGGTCAAGATACAGTAGCTCCCTTTGGAACATTTAGAACTAAGATTAGGAAATGGAAGAAGTTGGCACTATAATATTATAGAAAATTAAGATATCTAGGAGGTACAGAGCAATGGAAATTTATAAATTTTCTTTTAAATAGTTAGAGAGGTTATGTCCTCTCAAAAAATAGAGGAGGATTTATGATATATATTGACAAATTAAAAAAGGAAGTTGGAACAAGAGAATTGTTTTTCATTGAAAAACTAAGCATAAATCAAGATGAAAAGATAGGACTAATAGGAAATAATGGAGTTGGCAAAACAACACTGTTTAGAATACTTTTAGGAATAGATACTGAATATAATGGTTATATAGATGTAAAGATGAAAATTAGTTCTTTATTAAATAATGAAAAGAATGATTTAAAAGTTCAAAAATCTTACAGCCCTGGTGAATATCAAAGGCTAAGATTAGATGAAGTTTTATTAAAAGAGGAAAGTTTTCTTTTAATAGATGAGCCAACATCACACTTAGATATAGATCAGAAAGAAAAATTAGTAAAAGAATTTAAAAATAGAAACAAGGGATTTATAATTATTTCTCACGACCGTGATTTTATTAATCAAACTTGTGATAAAATTTTTGAATTATCAAATAAAAGTTTAGAAGTTTATAATGGAAATTATACGTTCTACCTTGAGGAGAGAATAAAAAGACAAAAATTTCTACAAAGAGAATATTTCAATTATATTTCTGAAAAGAATAGACTATTAAGTGTAGCAAGTGATATAAAAAAACAGTCTTCAAGGGTAAAAACAACACCTAAAAGAATGGGGAATTCCGAAGCAAGACTTCATAAAATGGGTGGTCAAGAAAATAAGAAAAAACTTGATAAACAAGTAAAAGCTATAGAATCAAGAATTAATCAATTAGAAGTTAAAGAAAGACCTAAAGAAGAAAAAGCAATTGAGCTTTCAATGCCTGAAAATAGAAAAATCCATTCAAAAATTTTGATTAGGTCGGAAAAACTTAATAAAAGATTTGGAGATAAAGTTATCTTTAATAATGCAAAATTGGAAATAGAAAATAATAGGAAGATAGCTTTATTAGGTATTAATGGTTCAGGCAAAACTACCCTTATAAATATGATTATAAATAAAGAAGTGTGGGTTCATTCAAACTTGAAAATTGGTTACTATAGTCAATTAGGAGAAAGATTAAATCCATTAAATTCTATCTTAGAAAATGTTTTAGAAACTTCAATTTATGATCAGTCTATAACAAGGATAATATTAGCAAGATTAGGTTTTAAAAGAAATGACGTATTTAAAGATATAAATATTCTTAGTGATGGAGAGAGAGCAAAGGTAAAATTAGCTAAACTAATAACATCAGACTTTAATTTTATAATTATGGACGAGCCAACAAACTTTTTAGATATAAGGGCAATAGAAGCTCTTGAGGGATTGTTAAAATACTATGATAGACCAATACTTTTTGTTACTCATGATATTTCATTTATAAATAACTTAGCAGATGAATTGTTGATGATTGAGAATAAAAAGCTTAATAGATTCATTGGAAATCTGAGCCAGTATAGAGAAAGTAAAGCAAGATCTTCTAAAAAGACAAGTTCTAAAGATTTTCTTATAGATTTTAGATTAACGGCGATAAGCAATCGACTTGCTATGGAAATTCCAAAGAGTGAAAGAGAAGACTTGGAGGAAGAATATAAAAATTTATTAAGTCAGAAAAACAAATAGGATATATAGCCTAGGCGATAGAAATTAAAAACTCTATCGTCTTTTTAGTACCATAAATAGTGTAAGAAAGGAAGTAATTCCTATCTTGCACTATTTTTGTATAATGAAGAAGTAGTATGACGAGCGTCTTTTAGGGTTGAAACATCCGCCAATAAAACTGTCAACTACCTTTTCATTATTCATATTCGATTAAGCAGGTTGGGCAAAACGTCCGTGTCACAAGCTAAAAAGAGTGTAATGGTGCAGGTAGAAACTACAAAAGAAAAAAGAAAGAAGGAAAACCATGATATCTGTAGGAATAGACATATCAAAGGAAAAATTTACAGTTTGTGCATTAGAACAAGGAAGCAAAATAATTTGGAAATCATTTGATGTTTCACTAAACAAAACAAAAGTAGAAGAACTTCTAGAGAAACTAAAAAAAATAAAAGAAGAAGTAAAAATAACAATGGAAGCAACAGGAAAATATCATCTACCAATACTTTATGAATTAAAAGAAAGAGGCTACTTTGTAGCAGTAATAAATCCATTAAAAATGAAACAATATTGCCGAGCATTAAACTTTAGGAAAGCAAAAAATGACAAGATAGATGCAAAACAAATAGCAGAATATGGACTAATGTATTGGAAAGACTTAGAAGAACACAAAGTAGATGAAGAAAACTACAGAGTCTTAAAAGAATTAAACAGAAGCTACCAACATTATATGGATCTAAGAATCAACCAAATGAACTACATAGATCAAACGATACATCAAACATTTCCAGGCATAAAAACACTAATACCACATAATTCAGGAGACTTTTCAAAAGACAAACTATTAGACTTTTTAGAAAAATGGTGGCATAAAGACCTAGTATTAGAAAAACCGGAAGAAGAATTTGTAGAAGAATATAAGAGGTGGGCAAAAGAAAAGAGATACCATCCAAATGCAAATAAAGCAAAAGCCATTTACAAAATAGCAGAGGATAGTATCTCAACACAGCCTTCCCATAACTCAAAAATAGAAACGAATATTAGAGAAGGAATAAACCTGATAAAACAAATAAATCAGATTCTAAATAGCATTCTATCACAAATGATAGAAATATCCGAGCCCTTAGAAGAATATCAAGAGGTAAAAAAATTCTCAGGCATATCAGAAAAATTAGCAGTACAAATAGTAGCAGAATTTGGAGACCTATCAAAATTTAAAAACAAAAAAAGCCTAATATCCTTTATTGGAATAGACGCACCGCCATATGAATCAGGAAACTTTAAAGCAGATCAAAGGAAAATAAGTAAAAGAGGAAACGCAATACTAAGAAAAGTAGGCTATCAGGCAATGAAATGTATGATGAGCGCTAAAAATCCGGAAAACGAAATATATAATTACATGATAAAAAAAGAAAAAGAAGGAAAAGCCAAAAAAGTTTGCAAATTTGCAGGCTTAAACAAATTCTTAAGAATCTACTATGCAAGAGTCATGAATTCAAAAGCCGAGAAAAAAGAATTAAAAGTAGCATAAGATTTGGGATAACACTAAAAAGCAAGCCGATTGATTACACTCGGCTTGTTTGCCATGCGCTAATTTAATTACTCAAATAATCAAATAACCGAAAATTAATTTCAGATTAAGCTTGACTTTTGTTAGCAGGTTTTATTACAAAAAAGGAGATCAGTATGAAAAAATTAGAACAACTAAGACAAGAGTCAAAAGAAATAAAAGATAAAATTGATGATACAGAAGAAAGATTAAGGCAACAAAAAAATCATTTTAAAGGCGGACATTAAAATAAATAAATAATATGTTGATACTTTTTTTAGCAGATGTTAACATATATTCATGTTAAATTTAAACTAGATAATGAGAAGAGTAATCTATGAGTGATTTGTACAGAGAAGTCCGATTAGCTGAGAAGGACAAAATTTACGATTAGGTGAACATGGCCTCTGATAGGATGGAGCGTATGTATGGAAAGAAACAAAATTAAGATAGTGTTTGGTTTTGGGATATTCAGTGTTTTTTCATGAGTGCGGTGTTATTGTTAATTGCAAACTTCATTTCTCGTGCATTGTTGATATTGACAATGAGTAATATGAATTACAGTACAAGTGTTCCTATTATAGTAGAACCAGTATTAGTTGTTTTGAGTGGAATATGCTTAGTTATATCATTTATTTCATTAGTTACAAGTGTATTGTTCATAAAAAACTTTAAATAAAAATATTGGATTTATATTTACCTGTGTATTATAGAGAAGAAATTAACAATTATAATATAAATTTAATTATTAGATTCAAATAAAGTGTTATAGCGTATATAGAATAAAGAAAACAGTAAATCAAAAAGGTTTACTGTTTTTATTTGTAAAATTTTAAAAAATAAAAACAGACGAAACGTAAAATAACAGAAATTTATATGTAACCAATAGAATTTTTGCTCAATTCCTAGTACAGATACAACCTAAACTAACAAAAAATCTCCTTAATATAAGGAGATTAAATTCATTTATTCAAGTTTTATTTACTTAACTATTCCTTTACCCAAAAGGTCTTTTATCGAAAGAATCGCCACTGCAAATAGTATGCACATGATTCCTACGAAATCCATAAACACAAAGTGTTCTCCAAGGAGCACCATTGAAAATAGTAGTGCGGAGATTGGTTCAACGCAGGCAATAAGTGATGTCTTAACCGGTCCGATGATGGATAGCCCTTCGAAGTAAAGGGTATAGGAAATAATCGTTCCAAAAAATGTAAGTCCCATAAATGCAAGGATAATCAGTGAATCTATTTTTTCTGGCATAGGTGGTCTAGAGATTAAAATCATCATAACCCCAGATATAAATGTGGCGAGTGCAGTTATATTTATTGTTCCGTATTTTTTTAATAACTTTGGCGGTACAAGGGTATATATCATCATAGCTACTGCTGAGAGTCCTCCGTATAGGAGTCCTTCGTTGGAGATGACTAGGGTGTGAATATTTCCTCTAGTCGCAAGGAAGAATGTTCCAAGGATTGCAAATATTATTGAAAATCCTTCGGCCCTATAAGGTAGACGTGTCTCAAGCACGCACACTAGCACCACGATCATCACTATCCCGGTATATTGGAGAACGGTGGCGGTGGGTGCGTTGGTATAGGAGATTGTGATTAAATATGTGACCTGCATCGCTGCCATGCCAAAGATTGAAAAAGAAATTAGCACAAATGTGTCCTTTAGATTTGTAAAGACCCTTAGGGCTTCTTTTCCATTTTTAATTAGAATATATATAAGCATTATGCTTCCTGCTATTAGCATCCTATAAGTGCTTAGGTCAAGTGGGGGAATACTTCTATCGTTCATCAAGTAGTAGGCACAGGTGCCGGATAGTCCCCAAAAGGTTGCACCGAGAAGTGTATATAAATAACCTTTTAAATTTTTATTTTTCATAAGCTCTCCTTAACTTATATTAACTATTTTATTTTAGCAACAGGGAGGTAAAACTGCAATGGATAAAATAATTTTGTACGGATTTACAAGGGATTTAAACTTAAAATTACAAGCTATCGCTAAAGAATTTGAAATTGAAACCATCTATACAGGTGATAAGGATTTAAAAGTTCCTATGGAAGATATCTTAAATTATAAAAAAAGTGAACCAGATTATAAAAATTTCTCACATGATATAAGTTTCATTTTTTTCTCAAATATGGACAGGAACAAATTATACGACTTTTTAAAAGTTGCAAACAAAATGGGAATTAACCTTCCGCATAAATCTGTAGCTACACCTAACAATCTAAGATGGACTCTGGAATATTTAATGGATCATATAAAGGATGAGCACAGGGTTGTGACCAAGTGGCAAAAGCTTGGAGAGTATGTAAAAAGGCTTGAAAGTGACGAAACTATAGAGATTGAAAAAGAAGTAAGAGACGAGATTATAGAAAAAGCCCATTCCTTCAAGACGGATATGAACTTAACAGAAGAGATGATAGATGAACTTATTTTAAAAATAGAAGAGTATTTAAAGGACTAGGATGTTAAAAAAACATCCTTTTTTATTTTTCTAAAAAATTTTACAAAAATATTTTTGCTTTCTTTAAATGAAAATTTGAATTTTTTATTATTTTGTTGTAGAATATAGCTAAGGTAAATTTAAATGTATGAGGTGAATATGTACTGTATAGGAATTGATATTGGATCCACCGCCAGCAAGGTCGTAGTTATGGATTCGAATAAAGAAAAAATAATTGAAAAAATACTCATGCCAAGTGGATGGAATTCAAAGGAAACCAGCCTTAAGATCAAGGACTATCTAGAAGAAAAATATGGAGACCTTTCAGATTCCAGAATAATGGCTACCGGTTATGGAAGAATTTCGGTACCTTATGCAGATAAAACCTTGACTGAAATAACATGTCACGGTACCGGCGCCAAATTTCTCTTAGGAAGGGACGCAACTATAATAGATATAGGAGGCCAAGATACTAAGATCATAGTGCTTGAAAATGGCATGGTTGTAGACTTTATTATGAATGATAAATGCTCTGCAGGTACGGGAAAATTCTTGGAAGTCATGGCTAATAGACTAGGACTTTCCATAGATGAGATGTTTACATCTGCCGAAAAAGGAACTGAAGTTAAGATCAGTTCAACCTGTACAGTATTTGCTGAGTCAGAAATTATTTCCCTAATGGGAAGAGGAACTCCAAAGGAAGATATTGCAGCAGGAGTAGTTAACTCCATCTGTGCAAAGGTCGTATCTTTGGCAAGTAGAAAATCGAGAGCAAACCACTACTTCCTAACTGGAGGATTTTGTAGCTCTCCTTACATGACTAAGGAACTTTCTGAACGTTTAGGAGCAGAAGTTTCCACCGACCCTGATGCAAGATTTGCAGGCGCAATAGGAGCGGCGCTATTGTCATGAGCCTACTTCCTGAAAAAGGAATATTTAATTTCACTGACTTAAAAAATTTAAGAAGGCTGTCTTTCGTCACAGCAATAGAAACTAAGATGAGTACAGATAATCTCGCATCTTATTTTGGCGACGTTGACATAGCACTTCTGTATGGATTTGGCATAAAGCCCCTTCCTCTTGAGGGGCTTGATAGCTATATTTTTGAATATGGATTTCACGAAGGATGTGATCAAGTAAGATCCACACTAGTGTATCTTAAAACCGACAAATGCCCGATACTCTACTCATCTAAGTTCTACGTTTTAGACGATTACTGCCATGTCTTAAAAGAAGAACTAAGAGGAGCAACAGAAAAGGACGTGGTAAATCATTACGATTTGCATTCCTACCTAAAAGATCGTTATGAATTTTCTGAAGAACTTTTCGAAAGAGCAAAGGAAAACCTAGAGGAGTTAGACTCACTTTATGAAAAAATAAGAGAAACCTCCATAGGCGGTTATGAACTATTTCTTTTAAAATTCTATTCAAGATATATTATAGATTTGAACGAGAGGATACAACTTTACAAAAACGTACTTAATATGTATTCTCCAGAGTTTGAAGACGCAAACAAAACTCACAAACAAAAAAGGTATGAAATTTTCGCCACCTGTCCCGGAGGGATAATAGATGGCATTAATGAAGATCTTTGTAGCAAATGCTATGAAGTCAAGCCAAGAGACGGAATGTATGCAGTAAGAGGTTGCTACAAAAGATCTAAACATTATTTAAAATATGGAGGTTAATTTTATGGCAGATAATCATAAGATGTGGGCTGACCTAGGAATGGATGTAGCTACACACGATATTCTATGTGAAGTACTACCAGGAGCATTCTCAGATGTATTCTTATCACAAGAAAACAGACCAAAGGGAATGGATTATTTCAACATGGTAGTTGGAGATATACACGGAATCAGACCTGCTGAACTAATAGAAGCACAAAAAAACGGACAAAAAGTAGTAGGATCATTCTGTATCCACGTACCAGACGAAGTAGTAATAGCAGCAGGAGCAATCCCAACAGGACTATGCTCAGGATCACAATTCTGGGTACCAGGTGGAGAAAAAGTACTACCAACAGCAACCTGCCCACTAATCAAAGCATCACTAGGTGCAAGATTTGATAGAACCTGTCCTTTCTTCAGAATAGCAGACCTATTCGTAGGAGAAACAACCTGTGATGGAAAGAAAAAAGCTTGGGAAATATTAGCCGAAGACGCACCTATGTACATAATGGATATTCCTCAACTAAAAAGAGAAAGAGACTTTAAACATTGGGAAGAAGAAATCAGAGGTTACATGGAAAGACTAGAAGAACTAACAGGCAACAAAATAACCGAAGAATCACTTCATAAAGCAATAGAAATAGTAAACAACAAGAGACGTGCACTACAAAGACTAAATAACTTTAGAAAACAAAAGAATGTACCAATAAGTGGAGTAGACGTACTACTAATCCACCAAATCGCATTCTTCGACGATCCAGAAAGATTCACAACCATGGTAAACAAACTATGTGATGAACTAGACGAAAGAGTTAAAAACGGTGTATCCGTATACGAAGAAGGATCAAAGAGAATCCTTCTAACAGGAACACCACTATCAATACCAAACTGGAAACTACATCATATAATCGAAACACTAGGCGCATCAATCGTAGGAGAAGAAATGTGTACAGGACTAAGATACTGTGAAAACCTAGTAGACGAAGAAGCAACAGACATGGATACAATGGTAGAAAATCTAGCAAGAAGATATCTAGGACACATCAACTGCGCATGCTTCACACCAAACATGGAAAGAATCGACGACATCAAGAGACTAGTAAAAGAATATAACGCAGACGGAGTAATCGACGTCAACCTTAAATTCTGTAACCTATACGATGTAGAAGGATTAAAAGTAGAAAAATCACTAAGAGAAGATAACATTCCAGTAATAGGAATCGAAACCGACTACACAGACGAAGATGCAGAACAACTAAAGACAAGAATAGGTGCATTCATAGAAATACTTGGATAAAAAGGAGGACAAAGGATGAAAATATTACACTATATCCTAGTCCCAAACTCAAAGGTAGCCTATGAACTCTATCAAAAGCTAGACAAAATAGAATCAACAATGGTTCCAACGCCGAGAGAAGCAGATCACTGCTGCGGAATAGCAATTCTTTATGAAAATGAAGAAGATAGAGAAAAGATACAAGAAATAGCAGATGAAAATAATATAAAAATAGACACATTCTTTGATACAGAAAGTAAAATTGATCCCAACCGTGGAAGATTTTGCTAACCTTATTATTAATTCCTCCTTCGGGAGGAGTTTATTTTTTTTGAAAAATATTTGAGAAAATCTGAAGGAATACAGTCACCCTGAGCGAACGAAGTGAGTCGAACGGGTATAACCTTGGTTAGGTATAACACTTATGTTTTTTTGTAGCGGAAGCTACCAGCTTCCATATCCAAAGGCGTAAATTCTTTAAAACTTGCAAATAATTAAAACCAATATAGCGATAGTCTAAACAACTTGTCATCCTGAGCGGAAAAGGCGGTAGCCTTTGAAGTCGAAGGATCTGACCTATATTTAACCTATTCTAGACAAAAACAAAAAAATGCTACAAATGCAGCATTATTTTATCTTCCTTTTTAAATTTAGACATGAAAAAAGCACCTACCAATTTGATAGATGCTCTTAAATAAATTTATAAGTTCCATTACTTATCTAGCTTTTTGCTTAATTCTTTAATCTCATTTAAAATTTTAATGGCTATTAACCCAATAGTAATACAAGTTCCAACTCCTGTATGCATCAAACCACCATTTACATAATATGGAAAAATAAGATTTATTACAATTCCTATTATTACAGATATTATTATAAACATCATGAATAATTTTACTCCAATCCTTCTGTTTCAGTTAAAGGATTTATAAATTTTTTATTTACTTCTAACTCAAATTCAATACAATTATGTTTATTTAATTCATGACCATGATCTTTTT
>QWCH01004889.1_pt1 | contig 11635 bp, 3 predicted proteins | sample 1972671 | NCBI WGS metagenome assembly QWCH01 (sample SAMN09866713, study PRJNA288562) | Human gut metagenome isolate term3_stool, whole genome shotgun sequencing... | isolation source: gut | host: Homo sapiens | place: USA: California | reverse complement strand
AAGTCCTTTGTTTTCGGTCAAAAAAAGAAGGGACTAAGCCAGAATGCCTTGGTTTTCAAGGTCTTTCTGATTTAGTCCTATTATCGCACAATAATCCTTTACGATAAGCGTCCCGACCCTGCCTTCATCGACCATACTGATGAGCCGTTGCCAATCCGGTCTTGTGAAGGTGGTCCCACTGTAGCCTCGTCCACGAAGAATTGGGTGTTGCGGAATCTGTTATCATCCGCATATTTCTGTAAAATCGCTTTCTGAGACGAGATTTGTCAAGGTGGTTTTCTGCAAAAGGATATCAAAAGAGCAATGGGGATGCCACACGTCATTTGTATGGCAGCCCCTTCACAATTTAATGCTAATGCGCAACTGATCTGCCTAAATGGGCAGCAAAGTCAAGCGATTGATACATTTCTTAATGCAAGCAGCACTGATGACGGTCAAGTTGGAACGCCTTATCGTGTTTATTTATGGCACTATTTATACGTTATACAACTCGCCGTTTTCAAATTCTTCATTAGTTATTGGTTCTAACTCGCCATAGTAGTTCTCCAGAAAATCATAAGCATACTTGCGGTTAAGAAGGTCATGTATTTTCTGGTTGTAATAGTTTCTAAGGCAGCTATAGCACGAAGGAGAGCAATTGCATCCTTTTGTGATAGCAATAGCCTTCTCAACCACTTGTCGGAAACAGCGGCCATCCTCAGTAACGAGTCTTCTTACATGGCCAGCACCACCCGCAACAGCGTCGTAAAGAACGATGGCATAAATCAGCTTGTTGTCATATACGATCTTGTGGAGGCAGCCCTTAATATCGTTTCTCTCAATATCCATGACGGAAGACAGAGCTTCTAATAGCGCATACATAACAGACAGCATAACTTCTTGATTGCCGGCCTGTGGTGTTGAGAAAACCAATCGCACAACATCCGTCTTGAAAACATGACAGAGCTTATTTTTGACCAGTTTGACTTCGCAGTTTTTTCCCCATGGAGTAATGTGTTTCTTCTCCAGGGTTTTCTGGTGGGAATTAAACCCAGCCACTTCCATGTTTTCCATGGTGCTTTCAGCATAACCGCAATGTGGGCAGACATAGAAATCATCGTTGCAAACGACCATAAGGGAGTCATTGATGGACGTTTCCATCTGGAAACGATTGCCGTCCTTCATGACGAAGGCGTATTTCTGCATGACCTGCCGCTGAGCGTCGCCAATATAGAAGTCATCACTGCGAAACGCCTTATCTGGTTTTCGCATAGGGACGTCCTTCGGTTTTGCGTCTGCTACAAAGCCCTTTCTCGGCTCAATAGCCTGCTTCCATCTGGATTTCGAAATGATCTCATGACAGGAAACACAAGGTTCTCCTCCCTCATCGGGCTCCATCAGTCTATGATTCCAAGTCATGCACGAAGGATTGTTGCACTGAGCAATATATGCAGTTTCCCAATCTTGTCCGGTGGTCTGAGGCAACTTTCGGATGTATCGGCTTGTATAAAGCTTGCCATCTGCCACCACCTGCGAGTCCGGTGCATACTCGGAGATTGCCAATTGCAGATCGCGGACCATTTGTAGCTTCTTATCTGTGGCAGCATTCGTGTTTTGATACAGTTCGACAGTATCTACCGGGAACCCGTACTTTGGCAGGACATTATTCCTTACGAGGAACTCGATAAGCTCGTTCCTTCCTCGATTGTCCTCTTTCCCTCGACGATAAGACCATAGCTTTTTCTCGACCGCCGCGGCTTGTTGCGTCAATCCCTCGGCAAGAAGGCGCCGGTATTCATCAATGTAGTATTGAACAGTCCCGCGAAACTCATCCACAGCGACTTTCAAAACGCCGTCTTTGCCAACAAGTTTCTCTGTCCATGAGAAATCATTGATTCCCATAACTCTGTGCATAGATTCGGGAATGGATGCCTTCAGAACATCCTTTAAATGTTCTGGTTTACTTGACAAGTACGCGCAGAAACGTTCCCAACCGTCCCCGCTCAGCAGTACATCGGCGTTGTTTGAATTATATACATCAACCTGTTTTGCAAAGAAGTCGCTCAATGCGACGGCAAAGATATGCCGCAGTATGATTTTCTCATTACGAACTGTGAACAACGGCACACCGATTTTGCCGGTAATCATGTTCTCCGGATTCTTGAAATAGGTAAAGTCGTGGGAACTGAGCTTAGCATATGTAAGTGAGAACGCCGCTGCATTTTTACCGCGACCTGCGCGTCCTGCTCTTTGCACATAGTTTGCCGGTGAAGGAGGCATATTCCGCAGGTATACAGTCTCCAGATCACCCACGTCAACACCCATCTCGAAGGTCGTTGAGCAGCTAAGAGCATTGATCTCTTTGTTGACGAACATCTCCTGGTACTTTTGTTGTTCCTCGCGTCCAAGCTGTGCCGTATGCTCTTTAATGTGAAGCGGCTGCATGAGAGAAGATTGATAGAGTTTTGCATAGTGATTATCCTTTAAAAGACTATCATGCGTGATCCGACGAAGATGGCCGCCGCACTTGATTGTGGTACACATATCCTTGCAGTTCATCATGGTTGTCTTCCCGCAAACATCACACACATAGATCGGAATATCTTCCGTTCCAGAGCTAACGGTAAAGCGCTCTGTGCTGAAATAGAACTCGTCGTTTCCGGCGGTAGAAAGAGATTCCTCGCCTCTAAGAACCTCATCCCAATACATCTGCAGCAACTCGTTTGCGGATGCCTCATCCAGATTCAAAACACTCATAACACGCTTGAGACGTCCGTTCTTCAGAAGGCTACCGTTTTTCCTAATGGCAGCAGACCAACCGGCAAGGTAAGACTTTTTCTTATCCTTGTCCATATCCTTACAGCGCTTTACTCGTTTGGGCTTTGGGGTATAGAAAATGTACTCCCGTTCATCATCGGTCAAATCACAGTCTCCCTCCAATGCGCCATGGTAAACAATTTCCATGGCAAGCAAATCGAAGAGAGCCTTCACATCTTCAACTTTTTGCTGATAGGCTTCGGCAACACCCGACATAATTTCCTCGGCGTTCCCTTTATAATTGAACTTGAGGATGCCCAAAGAAGCCAAGCTGGTGCTTCGGCGCGCATTGACCATCTCGTTCAGGACGGCGATCCATGCGTTTTTTCGGCTCGTCGCCGTTAAATTTTCAACGCCTTTGTCTCCCGGTTCAGCAAATGTTCTACATGAATCGAAATAGGATGTGAGTTCATCCACAAAGTGCTGGATTTCCCAAGGATGCGCTGCCATATTTTCTTTGTTCTTCTCAACAACATGCCAGATGCCGCGCCTGCGAAGGAACTCACTATAGGATGCCGTCATGTACGACGCAAAAAATGCTGCCTCTCCTCTGCTGTCGGAGAAAGAAAGGAATTGCCTCTTGCGGCGGACAATATCAACCTGAGCGCCTTGCTTTGCAGCTCCAAACAAGCTCTTTTTAACCGGCTGTGCGCTTTTCTTGCTCTTGAGAACTTTCTCGCTCTCCGGCAATTCTTCAAACAACGAGGTGCCAAGAACTGCTGTTGCCGCGTCATATCCCAAGTAGAAGGTTTTGAATGTGCCAAAATTGCAACTCGGGCATTTTCCATCTCCGCGCGAACCGCTTTTTCTTGCTTTCCTAAGCTTTACATAGTGGGTTAGCCCACATGTACAGGGAGGGTCTGCCTTCAAGCTTTCATGAATAAGGGCACCGCATTTTGAGCACAGGAGATAATCATTTTTACCGATTTCCTCTGTGTCATCTTCGTCTTCCTCATCCAAATCCAAGTCGATATCTCGACTGTCTCTGAGAAGGTAATACTCAATTTCAGGATCGTAAGAGCTGTTTGCAAACTCAAGCTTTCCAGCCACTTCTTTTCCGGCTACTGCTACTCGTCCGCAATCATCACAGATCGCACACTCGAACACTTTCCAATCTTCGTCGCCTATCGTAATGCTCCTGTTTCGGTTGAGCATCAACTTTTTGTTTTGACCTAGCGTAACATATGCGCCTTCAAGCGCTTTTGCAAACATGTGGTAACGCGCTTTTATCAAGGCAGACTTGTTTTTGGAAGCTTGCGCAGCCACTCCAATAATGTTTACAACATCCTGCTGGGTCACATTGTGAGTTGCTCTGAGGGCTCTAGTGATCTCAGGGATCGTCATTGGATGGCTTGTAATCCTGCGGAGGTCTCGATAAACTAATGCACTTACGCATAGATCATAAAGGTACTCAGCGTCGGGAATGCCATCTGGAATCGGAAGCCCATAATCATCAGCAATGACATTCAGAGGCTTTTGAGGATCAACAAGCTCCGCAAACATAGACATGGGGACATCGACAGGTTCCTTATCATAAGACGGAACCACACTTTGCGACCTGATAATATCCTCTGCATAAAAGGATGCATTGCATAGTGTCTCCGCAAACTTAACGATATCATCATCCGCTTCTTTTCCACCTAGCGTGGCACTGGTGAGAATATGGAGGACATTTGCCGGGTTGCTGATTCGTGCTTTAAGCCGCTTCAGCAACAGGGACGTTTCCATTCCCGTCGCTCCCCGATAGATATGTGCTTCATCAAGGACAAGGAAACGCAGTTTCGCTCCGGAAAAGACCAGGTCATCCTTGGGTCTAAGCATCATATACTCAAGCATGGCATAGTTCGTCACGAGGATATGCGGAGGCGTCTTCTGCATCTGATCTCGGGATACGATTTCGTTCTTTAACGGCTTTAAGGGATGCCCATTGGCATCCTTGTATACCTTTCCGTATTCCGTCCAGCTCATTTTGCTTCGTGCTGCTGTTGTATACGCCGAAAGTGATTTCGGGATAGCTCTTCAGCAGATTGCGCAGTCTTTTCATCTGGTCGTTGGCAAGAGCATTCATCGGATAAATCAGAATCGCCCTCACGCCGGATGAAAGGGTACCTTCTTCGGCCTCCCGAAGCAAGTGATTGATTATCGGAATGATGAAGCACTCCGTTTTACCAGAGCCGGTTCCCGTGGTAACGATCAGGTTCTTACCTTCGTTTGTCTTTCTAAGGGCTCTTTCCTGATGGAGATACAGCCCACGGTTGATCTGGATCTCTTTTTCACCGTCGGGAATATCTCCCTCCAAACTGTGGAAGAGTGAAGACGCCTCGCCCTCCTCAATCATCTGAGCAAGGCTTTTTCCGGTTTTATATGAGTCGCTGACGTCAAGATAGGGGCCTTTTGCAATAGCACCTTCCTCACGCAACGCAGCAGCAAACTGCGCAGCGTAATCCTTATCGGAAATATGGAACAACGTCGATATGTACCCTATAAACTCATCCTTGATGTTGTCTGCTGCAGTTATTGGACTAAACATACTTACACCCTTTCCGTCCGATACGAGTATAGATCGGCATTGGAATACTTTTGTTTGTTGGCCTTCGTGTATTCGTAATCCGTAAGTGCAAAAACTACGGATTCCAAGCTGCGATCATAGTAGTTATAGTAATACAAGCCATCTCCGTCCGGATCAGTAATGCACAGCGCGGTGTCGCTGATGTACACAATCCGAACCGGATTCACCAACATTTTTGTAATACCCTTTTTGTTCGTATGTACGTCAAATGAGAACTCATACCTTTCCCCATGATAACCAGTCGTGTAGAGAATACCACTGTACACCGGGCAGTATCCTTCGGATGTATCCTCCATCCCGCAATACTGGATTTGGTCAATATAGCAAGTGCGTATTAGAATATGGCCGGCCTCTTCCTTGAACTCATCTGTAATAGATTCGACAACAATACGTCTGTTCATAAAGCGCAGAAGGTTTTTATCACCGATGATACAGTCGCCGGTTGCCAAAACTTCTTTTGTTCTTTTGAATAATCCTCCGATTTGGATGCTGATTTCAAACCGATAGTTCCCAATCGGCATATCTTCCGGTAAGATGACATACTCCGTATCTTCGCCAAGCTTGAACTCAAACGACTTATCATCAGCGCCTGAGAGCAAAAGTGCAAATTCTCGGCCTGATTTTCCAATGAATCCGCCACCTTGATCCCAGAACAGCTTTTGTTCTTCTGTCCAAAGGGAAGGACGCTTCAGGAAACGCTCCTTGAAGAATACTCTCGCCAAAGAATAAGATGCACTCTGGGTTTGGCCAGCTACTCTCATTACCACTTCTGCATCAGTGAAGCTGTCTGTCGCACCGAACGACTGAAGGACATTCCCAATCGTCACCAAGCCCTGGCCATCGTAAAGGATATCTTTACCGCCAACGAGGAACTGAACATTAATCCTCGCCGGAGTAGTTACTTTGAGAAAACTATTCTGCGGAATATGCCCGATATACCATGCCGGTTGAGGCTCCTGTAGCCATGCACCGGAGGTTTCAGACACGGTGATTTTCGGAATATCCGCATGGAGTTCTCCATCACGGAAAGGTATCCGGACTTCAACCTCATCTTTCCCAAAAGGAACTACTTCATGGAAATCATCTATGTCCGCATAAAACTCTGCTCCGTCATAATCGCTTGCATTAAAATAGAATTCACGATTAAAGCAGCAATCTGCTTCGGAAATCAGAATAAATGTCCGGTCAAACACCAATCGTTCGTTTGCAAGATTGATTATTTGAATACGTACTGTGTCACGTTCGCCATCCAAAAGCATGGTGAACGCGAGTCCATTGTCGGACTGTTCTAATGAGTCAAACTCTATTCTCTCACCGTCTTTTAAGAGGACAAACTGCTGAGTGTAATCGCGATTCCCAAGAATGATGCTACAGGTACTCTTCCGAAAGGCGAGGAAAGCCTCTGTGTCCTGAAGGGTGACCGTTGGCAGGGATGTGGATTCGCTCGGAGTGATAACCTTGACGTCGGTCCCATTCTCACTGTCGAAGGCAATCAATCGGCCATCCACCGAAAGCACATATCCGTCCTTCAGCTCCAAGAAGAACGCTTTCAGCCCAGCATTCTTCATCGAGTCAATCTCGACGATATCCGTGTTCTCTGTCTTTACCTCCGCCGTTTTAGGCACTACGAGCGTATATCGGTCTCGTTTGACTTGATTTACCGAGATCTCAGCACCGCCGTAGAACAGCAACACGTTACGATGCAGGCTTTCTTCTGAGTCGTAGATCAACTCGTCATCACATTCGATCCGAACACAAATGTTCAGCAAACTATCCTCTTGAGAACCCACTGAAATAGAAGCGGCGACACCGTTTAGCGTCTTTCCAAGCTCGTTCCCGTACCAACTAAGGTTCTGCTGCATTACTTCTCTGCCATTGCAGCTTACGGAAAGCGTTGCCTTTTTGATCTCCTCATTCTTCAAGCGAATATCCGGGAGTATGAGCTGTACGTCCGTTTCATTTTTCAGGATGAACTTCGCACGGATACGGGAATAGTCTATTGCGACATCACGCTGAGCGACTTGCGTCTGTCTCTCAGTTTTTTTAGTATTTGCAATCGCAATGATCTTCTCTTTGAACCAATCTTCACAGAGCAATTCTTCATATGTATTGACTTTCTTGGTCTCAGAGTTGACAAGCGAATCGATTTTTCCGATTAACCTTTCAAACAGGTTCCGCGTATAGACAGGCCGGTAAAGGATCAGTTTCCGTATTCCTTCCTGGAATGAATACGCCTTAGAGCTGATTGTCAGTTCGACATCTTCCTCATTGCCGCCTGATAATTTTTGCTGGAGCGCGTGGACCATAACTGAAATCAAAGGGTCGTTTGGAATCACGCGCCAGTTAAGGTTGCTTTTGTAGAAGTCGAACAGGAAATCAAACAGAGCCATCCACGACTTTTTCGTACTTAGCGCATGGATCACTACCGTTGATTTGAAAGCGCGTCCATTTGCATCCTCCAAGAAAAGACGCTGGTTGCGCTTCATTGCATTCTCAAGGGACGACTGAAGAAGTCTTACTACCGATCCACTTGCGTCACGATACCCGAACTGGAGAGTAATATAGTTCCAGAAATTACTGTTCTCCTCATTCTTCCAATTCTTTGCGTTGTTAATCAGCGCAAGGGTAATTTGCATTTCTGCGCGCAGCGAGAGCTTTGTCCATGGTTCTCTAAGTACTAGGTCAATGTATTTTCTCGCATTTTCATTTAGCTTGTCCACCGTTTCTGGTTTCAGAATACGGCTTCCAATGAGGGGATACATGGCAAAAACTTTATCTTCAAAAGTACCGTCGCTTTGCCTGACCTCCATATCCTTTTCAAGTACATCAACAGCAACATCGGGACGCTCAGTAGTTCTTTCAAACCCTAATGAACGAATATAGCTGTTAAGGTCCGTCCCACTCTTATAGGTATATGTTTGAAGCACCTTGTAGATATGTGAGTCTGTAGGGAAATAAACAACATTATCATGAACAACATATTGCCTCAGCTCTTCACGATGACGTTCTTTCGCCGCATCAGACGTAAGCTCTGAACCATCGAGCCGTGATTCAAATCCATAAAGCTCAATAAAGCTCTTGATTGTATAGCCATTCCGAGAGGCTATTGATCTAATCCACTGGTTTTTCGGATCAGATGAGATGTACACCTTCCCGTCAACCATGTTTTCCTTCATGAAGGCAACAATCTGCTCATCTGTAACGCTGCGCTGATCGAGGTATGGATATCCGGAAATGAAAACAGCGTATTCATCCGACGTCATTCCTCGAAACTGTGCATTTGCTCTGAACCTCTCGGGATTATCCGGGCGATAGAAAGGCTTCGTAAGGACATTTATAACTCTTCCGTCAGATTCACCTGCCAACTCCCGCTCGGTATACCTGTGCATTTTATTGCTGACAACTTGTTCCCGAATCTCATCCGGCAAGTCTTTCAGGAAGAAGCATTTGATCTCGTTCTCATATATAAAAAGGCAGACGAAATCGTCCTGCCTGTTATTCATACAACAGCAGGCTACTTCGTCGTCAATATATTCAAAACTTTTGTTTTCGATCAGTTTTGCAAGAATTGACAGTTCACTTTCAGAAATTGTCTTTCCTGTCCATGTAGATCTGCGCTGCGGCAATCGTTTCTCCAAGGCGTTATACACACTTTGCCTTGACAGCCCAAACCATTCCGTCATCTTTGCTGGCTTGAATCCAAATCTTTCTGTTAAAATGTCAATGACCGCAAAGTCAAAACCTTTGCCTGCGGATTCTACGATAGGTTCATCTCCATGCTCTTGATCGTATTGAGATGTGAGATTGTCAAAATAAGCTTTACCTTCTCTAATAATTGCATTGATGACCGCAAGTATTTCGTCTCTTGTTTGGGCACCAACATTTCGAAGGCCCATGATATCCTTCTCGGACATTTGAACCAGTTCATCTGCAGTCTGAATATTTGCCCTCTTTAATGCATTTCTGGCTCTAACGCTAAAAGGAACATCATCAAGACTTATAGATTCGATTTCCGGCAGGAGTTCAGATAGTCTGCTACTTTCCGGTGCGGTTTCGATAATTGTCTCTGATTCCTCTTCGCGCTCGTGATATACGATCTTACCACTCTGTACGATGCTTTCAATGGCTTTCGTGATTTCTTCTCTGCTCAACACGCCAACGTTACGTAGCTCAAAAATATCTTTCTGAGACATTTGAATCAACGCTCCGACCGTGTGGATGCCGCCACGTCTCAACGCGTTTGTTGCACGAGTACCAAGTCCAAGACTTTCAATCGGCGCATCTTGAACATCCGGAAGAATCTCTTTGATTCGTTTCGCTCGTTCCTCAAAGAAACAGATGATATCGTCTGCATGGGCTATTACTCCATTCAATTCTTGGAGAACATCTTCACTGATATTGCGTGTTGCAGATAATTCCATCATATCGCAGTTCAGCAAATCGTTCAGCCTCATCAAGCCTACATGGCCCAAGAAACTTTTGCTCTTGTCCGAAATCTCCAAGTCGTGGATATAAATCGTAATAGGCGTTTCTTTCATCTTATACCCCCCAAAAGCCCTTTTGAGAAATAAGAAAAATATCATAAGAGGATCTCTCTCAAACCCCTCACATTCGCTTCGATGAGAAATTATATAGAAAGTTTTTCCTCTTGCCTTGATTCAACGCGCTGTCCATGTGTAATTCATTTACATGAACATAGTTCACGCTGAAATGGTTCGGCTTTTCCATAAATTTATCATTAGCTTATTTACCACTAATCGTTCTGTACAAAACACTGCCTCGTATAAGTACACAACATTCACAATAATTATACCACAAAAAACGATTGGATTCTACACTTTTCGCTAATTATCAAAGAAAAAGTGGGAGTGCATCGTTCAAAATGCACCCCCACTGAAATACTATCGCCCCCAACTGTCTCGACTTTTCTTCTTGTCCTGCTTCTGCTTTGTCTTCTGTTGCTGTTTCTGACGCAGACGTTCACGGATGGAGCGTTCTTCAGCTTCCTCATGGAGCAGGTTTGCCACATCCCGTTTGCTGTTGTACATCATCAGGGGATCGTACTTATTCCCATAAGCAGACTGCACACAGTCAACCGCAGAACGCTCCATTGCAGGACGCAGGGCACACCTTGCGTCCTGCAATTCTTCTGGGTCAAATTCTGCTGCCTGCTCCTTCAAATCAGCATATTGCCGCAAGGCGTCGTTCAGCTCATCCGTGTACTTTTCTTCCTGCTGGGCCAGCTTTTTGAGTGCGGCTTCCAACGTGGAAATATCCTTTTTTACAGTGGCAATACCGGCATCGTCGCTGCATTCCAGCGAGTGCAGCAACATATCCTTTTCGGATTTTAGCTCCTCTAATTCCTCGGTCAGCTCCGCAATGCGGCAGGACAGCTCATGCTGCTTCGGGATGAGATAGAAGGGAGTCTCCTTCTTTTCGGCAAGCAAAGACTTCCGTTCCTTGCTCTTGCCCCGAATTTCCTGAACCAACTCGGTAAAGCGCACCAGCTTCGGCTGAACGGCATGGATATACTCTTTCATGCGCTGCTTGCCCAGGCCGATATGCCGCAGCTGATAGTGAAAAACAATCATATTCGCCAACAGCTTTTCCATCGCCTCGGCAATAACCGGGATTGTATTCTTTACCGCCTGCCCCAGCTTCTTGACTGTCGCTTTCAGCTCACGAAGCAGAGCGTTATCTGCCTTGATCTGACGGTTAATTTCGCATCGGTTAGAGATGATGCCCTTTTTCTCCAACGCCTGCGCTGTCACACCTTCATGGATGGTAGGAATCTCATCCAGCCCCCGTGCAGCGTTGCTGCGGTGGTCAATGCGTTCCTCCCGCCCGGCGCGTTCCAGACAGCGGTTGGACACATCTGCCCATGCTGCCCGCCATGCCGTAAGCTGTTCTTCGCTGTTCCAGCGCTCGGAGATAGGATTCTGTCTGCCGTAGCGGGTGCTTTTGGGATGCGTGTCAGCCCGGACAAGCCCTTGTGCTTCGGCATCAGACGGTGTCATATACACCTTCTTTTTGCCGACCTTGTAGGGATATTGCTTCTCCCAGCCGTCGTTCTGCGCCGTCCGGAACTCAGCGGCAGTAAAACCGCGTTCCTCGCCGTTTTTCATGCAGAGATATTCCTTCTCAGTCTTGTACTGCCAGTGTCCCTGCCCATCCAACGGGCGCACCGTCAAGAGAATGTGGGCATGAGGGTTGTGACCGTCGGTGTCGTGGATGGCTGCGTCGGCGCACATTCCATCGGCCACAAACTGC
>QWCH01004885.1_pt1 | contig 11645 bp, 12 predicted proteins | sample 1972671 | NCBI WGS metagenome assembly QWCH01 (sample SAMN09866713, study PRJNA288562) | Human gut metagenome isolate term3_stool, whole genome shotgun sequencing... | isolation source: gut | host: Homo sapiens | place: USA: California | reverse complement strand
GCCGCCCTCTGGGCGGCGCGGACGTTTCCCGCCGCTCCCGCCGCTGTGCCGGGGTTTTTTGGCCTTGCAGGCGGCCTCCTGTTCTTCTGCGCCATGGCGGAGCTGCTGTCCACCCGAGACCTGGACCCCGCCCGGCGGGAGCGGGACCGGGAGGACCACGACGAGCGGGGCGCCATGATCCGGGCCATGGCCAGGGCCCGGGCCGGGGACGTGCTGCTGTGGCTGCTGCTGTTCGGCGCTGCCTACCTGTACTTCTTCGACGTGCCTAAGTGGGTCAACATCACCCTGCTGGGCCTGGCCTGCGTAAAACTGCTTCTGGACTGGATGTTCACCGTCTGGTACCGCCGTCAGTATTGAAGGAGGGACTCTGTATGAACCGCACACAAAAAAAGCGCCTGTTCCAGGGACTTCTGGCCATGGGCATCGTCCTGCTGGTCCTGTCCCTGCTGCTGGACGGCCGGGTGCCCGATTCCCTGGGCGGGATGCTCTGCGGCATAGGCTCCGGCCTGCTGGCCATGGCGGGGTCCACCCTGCTGAACCTCCGCCACGAGGCGAAGCACCCGGAGATGGCCCGGCAGCACGACATCGAACAAAAAGACGAGCGGAATGTGGCTATCCGGAACCGGGCCAAGGCCGTGTCCGGCGAGGTCCTCCAGTGGAGCGTTCTGGCGGCGGCATGGCTCTCCATCGGCCTGGATGCGCCCCTGTGGGTCCCCCTGGCTGCCACCGGTGTCTTCGTAGCCAAATCCGTGCTGGAGCTGTATCTCATGATCCGCTACGAGCGGGAGATGTAAGGGGTGCGCCGGGATGAAAAAGCGCTGGTATCTGCTGTTGATCGCGGCGGGGCTTCTGCTGTGCGCGGTCCCGCTCCAATCCCCCCAGCATCTCCCCAAGCCCGTCTTTGCTCTGCTGGCTGCGGGTGGGTCCGTACTGGTGGGCGGTTCCCTCGGCTCCCTGCTGTGTCGGGTCATTCGGATTCGCGACCCGGTACTCGTTCAGGCTTACAAAGAACAGCACGACGAGCGGAACACCATGATCTGCGAAAAGGCGGCGGCCCGGGCCGCCCGGGTCATGCAGGGCGCGGTCCTGTATTTCGGCGCGGCCTATGCCCGCTTTCTGGAGCTGCCCATGTGGATCACCTGGGGGCTGGTTGGGTTCTGCCTCGCCTGGGGGCTTCTGGAATGGGGCCTCACCCTCTGGTACCGGCACAGGATGTAGCAAAACAGGACCCCGGCAAGCAGCCGGGGTCCTGTTGGTCTGCCGCTCACTTGCAGCAGCTCTTGATGTCGTCGCAGCTCTCCGGCCGCTTGACGGTGTTGGGCGGGAAGAACTCGCCCACCGGGAAGGAGATGTTCCGGAACAGAGCGCAGGGGTCCTCGCAGCCGTCGCCGCAGGCGCACTCCTTGTCGGGCATACAGTAGTCGTACACGGGCACCAGCAGCTGGGTGTCCCGCTCCAGCCGGACGATGGAGAACTGGCCCAGGGTCACATAGATCCGTCGGCTGTCGTCCCCGCTGGACAGCTCCCCGCCGAAGCAGTCGCCCACGAAGGTGGGGATTTCACACAGGTCGCAGTCGCAGTCCCGCTTGCAGCAGCAGTCCATGATGCGGGCGTCCAGCACGATGGGGTCCACGGCCTCCACCACGGCGATGGGCGTGTTGGACCGCTGCATCATCTGGGGATCCGGCTCTCCGGCCCGCATCTCGGAGGAGAAGATCTTGGCGTTCCCCTCGCTGCCGAACAGGATGGCCCGCTTGTCAAAGACGCACAGGCCCTCCACCGTCACCGGCACCGGGCAGCTGAGATAGGCCTGGAGCGTCACATGGTAGAAGAAGCGCATATCCACGGTGTAGAAGCCCCGGTTGAAGCTGACGGGCTCCACATCCACATAGACGTACAGCAGCTTGGCGCTGCCGCCCTTCACGGACAGGGCGCGGTTGATGATGTCCACACACTGCAGCTTGGGGTAAAACCGCAGGTCCTCGATGCAGTCCTTATCGCGGCAGGAATCAAAAATCTTCCTGGTATGGATGCAAACCGCCTCCCGGATGCCGCAGGAGTCCTCCACGGGACCGGGCATAACTTTCTCGGGCATTGCAATACCTCCTAATAAGTAGCTGGATGAAAGAGAAGCTCTTTCAATCCAGTGTATGCGCCCGGCTCCCATTGGTGCGGCGGCGGGGAAATTCGGACTATACAAACCCGGCGGTCCTGCGGTATAATACAATTGTATCCAATCCCATTCCAAGGAGGTGACGCGGATGCCCGGCTTTATCCATGACAAGCTGGAGATCAAGTTTCTGATTCTGTATATCACCGCCCGGGTGATCGAGCCGATTCCCTTTGATACCGTGTGGGATCTGGCCATGTGCGACGAGGGCGTGGACTATTTCGACTTTGCCGAGTGCCTCTCCGATCTGGTGCGGACTGAGCATCTGACGCTGTCTGCGGACGGGCTGTACGCCATCACCGACAAGGGCCTGCGGAACAGCCGGATCTGCGAGTCCAGCCTCCCCTACTCCGTGCGGCTGCGGTGCGACAAGAACCTGGCGGCCTGCAACCGCCACCTGCGGCGCAAGAGCCAGGTGAAGGCCTCCACGGAGAAGCGGCCCAACGGCACCTACACGGTGCGGCTGGAGCTGTCGGACGACATGGGCAGCGTGATGGACCTGCGGCTGGCCATCCCCCGGGAGGACATGGCCGCCATGCTGACGGAGCGGTTCCAGAAATCCCCGGAGCGGCTGTATGGCGAGATCATGCGGGCCCTGATGTCCTCCGAGCCCGAGGACGAGGCCCCGTAAGGAGGGGCGGCGAGGGGGCTCCTCCTGGCCGCCGGGTCCCCGCTCCACGGCCTGTCGGCCCGTTTTGGGAGATAAGGAGGGATTCTCTTGCTTCAGATCGTATGGAACTGGATGCTCGTCGCGGTCTTCCCCCTTCTGGCCGGTCTGCTGTTCCGCTGGCTGCTGCGCCGCTGGCGGCGCGGCTGGCTGCTGACAGCGGGGGCGGCAGCTTTGGCCCTGATCCTTTTCCTCTGGGCCAGCACAATCCCCATCCCCGGCAGTGAAGGGCCAATGCTCTGGACCATCCAGGCCGCCTGCCTGACCCTGGGCGCCGGGGTTGTGGAGCTGGTCTTGAAGCTGAAACGGCGCTTGTGAATGAAAAACGCCCGTGTCCTTTTGGACACGGGCGTTCCGTTCTATTTCACCACCACATTGGCCTCTCCCAACGTCTCCCGGGCCTCCTGCAGCAGGGCCTCGTGGAGGCTTGCATGGGTGCCGTAGACCTTGCGGGTGTCCGCCATCACCATCTTCACAGCGGCGTTGCCGGGAAACATCTGGAACACCAGCTTCATGTGGCGCACGCTGGGGTGGTCCAGGCTAGGGAACTTCAGGTACAGCACCTGATCCGGCGCTTTCGCGGCCTGCCCTTCCGCCGCCGGAGCGCCTGCGGCAGAGAGCGGATACGCGCTGTCGCAGAGGATCTGGGGCGCTTTCTCGTCCCGGACGGAGAGCCGCCCCTTCACCACCACTGCCTGGTTCTCCTTCAGGTACGGCCCGCAGGACTCCAGCACCCGGGCGAAGCACAGCAGCTCGATGGAGGCGGTGTCGTCCTCCACCGTCACATAGGCCATCAGGGAGTTGTTGCGGGTGGTCTTCGTCTTGCTGGAGGTGACGATGCCGCAGATGGTGATCCGCTGGTCGTCGGCGAACCGTGTGGGGCCGCCCTCCTGGGCGAAGTCTCCCAGAATGGAGCCGATAGTGGGCGCCCCCAGCCGCCGCACCGCCTCCCGGTACTGGTCCATGGGGTGGCCGGAGAGATAGAGGCCCGTGGTCTCCTTCTCCATCAGCATCCGTTCCTCGGGGGTGTACTCGTCGATGTCCGGCAAGGGGATTTCCTTCACATTCTTTCTCCCGCCGCTGCCGCCGTCCGCCAGGGAGAAGAAATCCATCTGCCCCTCCAGGTTCTGGCGGCGGCTGTCCGCCACCGCGTCCATGACGGACTCGTACACCTGGATCAGCTGGGACCGCCTGGCCCCCAGGGCATCGAAGGCGCCGGAGCGGATCAGGTTCTCCACCGCCCGCTTGTTCATGTCGCTGCCCGCCATTCGGTCGCAGAAGTCGTAGAGGGACGTGAAGGGCGCCTGCTCCCGCTCCCGCATCACCGCCTGGATAAAGCCCCGGCCGATGTTCTTGATGGCCACCAGCCCGAAGCGGATGCCCCCCTCCTCCACAGTAAAGCGGTCGGCGGAGCGGTTGATGTCCGGCGGCAGCAGGGCGATGCCGCAGTCCCGGCACTCGCTGATGTAGCCCGCCACCTTGTCGGAGTTGTCCAGCACGCTGGTCAGCAGCGCCGCCATGTACTCCCGGGTGTAGTGGCACTTGAACCAGGCGGTCTGATAGGCCACCACCGCATAGGAGACGGCGTGGGCCTTGTTGAACGCGTAGTTGGCAAAGTCGTAGATATCCTGATAGATGGCCTGGGCCGTCTCCTCCGGGATGCCGTTTGCCACGCAGCCCGCAATGTTCCGCTCCGGATCGCCGTGGAGGAATGCCTCCCGCTCCTTCTCGATCTGGGCGGCCTTTTTCTTGGAGATGGCCCGGCGCACCATGTCCGCCTGCCCCAGAGAGTATCCCGCCAGCTGCTGGAAGATCTGGATCACCTGCTCCTGGTAGACGATGCACCCGTAGGTGACGGAGAGGATCGGCTCCAGGGACGGGTGGAGGTACTTGATCTTGCTGGAGTCATGCTTGCAGGCGATGAACCGGGGGATGGAGTCCATGGGGCCGGGGCGGTAGAGCGCGATGATGGCGGTGATGTCCTCGATGTTCTGGGGCCGCAGGCCCACGCACACGCCGGTCATGCCCGCGGACTCCATCTGGAACACGCCGGAGGTCTTGCCGGCAGAGATCATCTCAAAGGTCTCCGGGTCGTCCTCCGGGATGTCCGAGAGCTTGAAGTCCGGCAGGCGCTCCTGGACCATCTTCACCGCGTCATCCAGCACCGTCAGGTTCCGCAGCCCCAGGAAGTCCATCTTCAGGAGGCCCAGCTCCTCCAGGGTGGTCATGACGTACTGGCACACCACGGCGTCGTCGTTCTTCGCCAGGGGCACGTACTCGTACACCGGCCGCTTGGTGATGACCACGCCGGCGGCGTGGGTGGAGGCGTGGCGGGGCATCCCCTCCAGGGCCTTGGCGGTGTCGATGAGCTTTTTCACCTGCTCATCGGTCTCGTACTGCTCCCGCAGGGGCTTGGACAGGCGCAGGGCGTCGTCCAGGGTGATGTGGAGGGCGCCGGGCCCGGCGGGCACCTGCTTGGCGATCACGTCCACGTCGGCATAGGGCATGTTCATCACCCGGCCCACGTCCCGGATCACGCCCCGGGCGGCCATGGTGCCGAAGGTGACGATCTGGGCCACGTGGTCGTCCCCGTACTTCCGGCGGACGTAGTCCACCACCTCGCCCCGGCGGGTGTCGCCGAAGTCCATGTCGATATCCGGCATGCTGACCCGCTCCGGGTTCAGGAACCGCTCGAAGTACAGGTTGTACTTCATGGGGTCGATGTCCGTGATGTGGAGGCAGTAGCTGACCATGCTGCCCGCGGCGCTGCCCCGGCCGGGCCCCACGGGGATGCCTGCGCTTCTGGCATAGCGGACGAAGTCGGAGACGATCAGGAAGTAGTCGGTGAAGCCCATCTTCTCGATCATGTCCTGCTCGTACCGGAGCTGGTCCCGGTACTGGTCATCCGTTCCATACCGCTCCCGGTAGCCCTCGTCGCAGAGCTTTTTCAGATAGGAAAAGCTGTCGTACCCCTCCGGCAGCCGGAATTCCGGCAGGTGGTACTTGCCGAAGGAAAAGTCCAGATTGCACATGTCGGCGATCTTCGACGTGTTCTCCAGCGCGCCCTCGTAGCCCGCGAACAGGGCCGCCATCTCCGCCTCGCTGCGGAGGTAGAAGTTCCGGGGCTCATAGCGCATCCGGTTCTCGTCGTCGATGGTCTTGCCGGTCTGGATGCACAGCAGTACATCGTGGGCCTCCGCGTCCTCCTTCCGGAGGTAGTGCGCGTCGTTGGTGCACACCATAGGCAGCCCCGTCTCCCGGTGGATGCGGAGGATGCCCTGGTTCACGATGGCCTGGTCCCGGATGCCGTGGTCCTGGAGCTCCAGATAGAAGCGGTCCGGGCCGAAGATGTGGGAGAGCTCCAGGGCATAGGCCTTGGCGTTCTCGTACTCCCCGTTCCGCAGCCGCCGGGGGATCTCCCCGGCGAGGCAGGCCGACAGGGCGATCAGTCCCCCGCTGTACTGCCGCAGCAGCTCCAGGTCGATCCGGGGCTTGATATAGAAGCCCTCTGTCCAGCCCATGGACACCAGGTAGGACAGGTTCCGGTAGCCCTCCTCGTTCTCGCAGAGCAGCACCAGATGGCGGCTCTCCGCGTCCAGCTCGTGGACCTTGTCGAACCGGGTCCGGCCCTGGGGGGTGACGTACACCTCGCAGCCGATGATAGGCTTGACCCCCTCCGCCTTGCAGGCGCGGTAAAAGTCCACGGCACCGTACATGACGCCGTGGTCCGTGACAGCGCAGGCGGTCTGGCCCATGGCCTTCACGATGCCGGGCAGGTCCCGGATGCGGCAGGCGCCGTCCAATAAGCTGAATTCCGTATGAACGTGGAGATGGACAAAAGACATAGCATGTTCCTTTCCAAAATCGCACGCGCCGTCCTTGCAAAGGGCGGGGTGCTCACTCTGCGGGCTTGACCCGCACGGCCAGCAGAGCTTTCACATCCTCCAGCATCTCCGGTGACGTGATGTCCAGCATGAGCCAGCGGCCCATTTTGGATGCAGCGGACCGATGGTAGACCGCCTGTGTCTCTGCCGTGCAGGTGAGCAGGACCATCTGGGCGGCCTCCTCATCCTTGGGCGCGACAGAAACCATGGCCGTCACAAACCCAGGCCGCAGGTAGACCGTGCAGAGAGACTTGCTGCCCCTGCGGAACTTCACATTCCATCCCGGCTCCAGACCGCACCGGCTGTACTCCAGCCGCGGTCCCGCTCCATAGGCCGCCGCCAGATACGCGCGCAGCTGCGGCCAAAGGGGCGTATGCGCATAGGCGTCGATTTCCTCCAGCGTGGGCCGCGCAGCCTCTGAATACAGCGTCATGCGGGCTCCTCCTGCAGCATCTGCTCCAGGATCTCCACAGCCGTGACGATCATGTTGTCGCAGTGGGCGGTGACTCCCAGCCGCTGGGAGGCCGGGTTCCTCTCTGTGACGCCGGGCCGGGCCCGCAGCAGGTCTCCGCACCGGGTCAGGCCGAACACCTCCTGGAACCGGCGGCGGAACTCCTTGGCCTGGGCGTAGAGGCGCACCTTTCCGGCCCTGTCCTCTCCGTCCGTATGGGGGTGCAGCAGACTCAGCACCAGCACGCCGCCGCTGACGGCGCCGCACAGCTCCTCATGGCTGCCGCCCACGCCGCCGCCGAAGCCGCCCATGGCGGCCATCAGCTGCTCCGGCGCCGTGCCCGTCAGGTCCGCAAAGGCCCCGGCCACAGACTGGGCACAGTTATACCCCTGTTTGTGATATGCATAGGCTGCCGCACAGCGATCCATTGTATATTCCTCCAATTTTTCTTTGATAAATTGTAAAGCGCATTTACTTTATAGTCCTTTTGCCAACTGGGTGATCTTCCGCAGACGGTGGTTCAGGCAGGACTTGGTCACCGGCGGGTCAAACTCCTCCGCCAGCTCACTGAGGGTCAGCTCCGGATTCTCCAGCCGCAGGGCCGCCGTCAGCTGGAGCTTGTCCGGTAGCTGGTCCAGGAGGCCCGCCCGCTGGAGCTTCCGGATCGATTCCAGCTGTTCCTGGGCCGCCTCCACCGCCTTGTCCAGATTGGCGCTGTCGCAGTTGAGGCGGCGGTTAACGCTGTTGCGCAGGTCCTTTTCCAGCTTGGCGGACATGACGCTCATGGCGGCCACGGGCGCACCGATCAGCGTCAGGAAGTCCTCGATCTGGTCGCTCTGCTTGAAATAGGTGATGAAGCTGCCGTTGCGGGCCACGCTCTTGGGGGGATAGCCGCACTCCCGCAGCAGCACCTCCAGCTCCCGGCTCACCTGCAGGTGGGAGGTCGCCAGCTCCAGGTGGTACCGCTTGGCCGGGTCCGTGACGCTGCCCCCGGCGAAGAACACCCCCCGCAGGAAGGACGCCCGGCAGCACTCCTCCTCCAGCAATCCGAAGTTGATGTGCAGGGCCAGGTTCTGCTCCGGGCTGAAGCCCAGCAGGTCCACGATCCGGCGGAGCTTGCCGCCGTCTGTGATCTGGAACACCAGCTTGCCGCTCTCCCCCTCCTCCGGCAGCCGGTCGAACCGCAGGCCGAAGGCCCGGTGAAACAGCTTGGGAATTCGGGCAGCCAGAGCGGGGTTCCCGGTGATGATCCGCACCTCGCTTGCGCTGAAGGTGTTGCAGTACAGCAGGATGCCGTAGGCCTCCGCCCGGGCGCAGCACAGCTTCTGCACCGGCAGGCGGCACAGCTCGTTTTTGGCTTCAAAGGAAAAGGACATGGGTGGGTCTCCTCCAACTCTGGGTAATTGTGGGGCTCATTTCTGCTCCTCCATCTGGTAGGCGTCCTCCCGGGGGCGGAATCGGGCACCGGCGATCCGGACGCTCCGCTCCGCATGGAGCAGGATCAGCTCCCGGGCCAGGGCCGCGGAGCTGTGGCGGACAAAGCCGCTCTCCACCGTGGCCACCGGCCGCTCCACGACCTCCACGCCCAAGGCCGCGCATGCGGACTTGTCGCAGCGGATGCGCTCGGCCCCCTCCTCCGCGTACCGGGCGGCCACCGCCTTGGGGATGGGCGAGGAGTTGGTGAGGCACAGGCGGAACAGGCCCTGCGCCGAATGGGCGAAGATGGCGGCAATGTGGTCGGATACGGTGTAGCCCTCCGTCTCCCCCTCCTGGGTCATGACGTTGCAGACATAGACCTTCAGGGCGTCGGACTCCCGGATCGCCTTCACGATGCCATCCACCAGCAGATTGGGGATGATGCTGGTGTACAGGCTGCCGGGCCCCAGGACGATCATATCCGCGTCGGCGATGGCGGAGACCGCCTCCGGCAGGGCCTTGGGCCGGGAGGGGATCAGACGCACCTGGCGGATGCGGCAGTCCTCCTGCTTTTTGCAGTAAAAGATCTTGGACTCCCCCACCACCGTGGCGCCATTCTCAAATTCCGCCTCCAGTTGGACGTCCGCCGTGGTCACCGGCAGCACCCGTCCGGTGATGGCCAGGACCTGGCTCATGCGGCGCACCGCCGCGTCAAAGGACGGGGAGATGCCGTTCAGCGCCGCCAGAAACAGGTTGCCGAAGCTCTGCCCCGCCAGGCTCCCCTCGGTGAAGCGGTAGTGGAGCAGCTCCCGCATCACCGGCTCCGTGTTTGCCAGGGCCTCCATACAGCTGCGGATGTCCCCCGGCGGAGGCATCCCCAGGTCCTGGCGCAGCATGCCGGAGCCGCCGCCATCATCCGCCACCGTGACGATGGCGGAGATGTTCTCCGTATATTGCTTCAGTCCCCGCAGCATGTTGGACAGGCCGTGGCCGCCGCCGATGACGGCCACCTTGGGGCCATGGGCTCGGGGGACGCGGTATTCCTGCTCCCTCACGGCTCAGCCTCCCCGGGTCATGTCCCGGTGGTTCTCCAGCACCTGATAGCCCAGGCCGTGGATGAAGCCCGCCAGGGCATGGGTCACCGCCACGGAGCGGTGGTGACCCCCCGTGCAGCCCACGGCGATGGTGAGGGAGGTCTTTCCCTCCTCCGCGTACAGGGGCAGGGAGAAGGCCAGCAGGTCCTCCAAACGGCGCATGTAGTCCTGGGTCTGTGGGAAGTGGAACACATAGTCCGCCACCGCCTGGTCCAGCCCCGTCCGGGGACGCAGGTCCTCCATATAGAAGGGATTCGGCATGAACCGCACGTCAAACACCAGATCCGCCTCCAGAGGCAGGCCGTACTTGAAGCCGAAGGAGGTGACGCTCACCGTCATCCCCCCCTTCTCCCCCTCCTGGCCGAAGAGGCGCAGCAGCTCTCCCCGCAGTTGGGCGGTGGAGGTGCGGGAGGTGTCGATGACAAAGTCCGCCCGCTCCTTGACGGGGGCCATCATGGCCCTCTCCTTCTTCACCGCCTCCTCCAGGGAGTCGGTGTCTGCCGCCAGGGGATGGCGGCGGCGGGTCTCCTTGTACCGCTTGATGATGACCTCCGGCGCGGCCTCCAGAAACAGCATCCGGCACTGGGCCTCCATGTCCTTCAGCTTATCCAGCACGTCGAACAGCTCCGTGAAGGAGCTGGCCGTCCGCACGTCGTACACCAGGGCCACCCGGTCGTAGCGGCCGTTGCCCCCGGCGCAGAACTCCGCAAATTTCAGGATCATGGCGGCGGGCATATTGTCCACGATATAAAAGCCCATGTCCTCCAAAAAGGAGGCCGCCTTGCTCTTCCCGGCCCCGGAGAGGCCGGAGATGATGAGGATTTCCATGTCCGCACCGCCCCTTTCTCAGTCGATGATCCGGACCTCCGGCTCCAGCCGGACGCCGGCCTGCGCAAAGACCCGCTCCTGGATCTGGCGGATCAGCTCCTTCACGTCGGCGCAGGTGGCGCCGCCCCGGTTGATGACAAAGCCCGCATGCTTCTCGCTGACCTGGGCGCCGCCCACCGTCAGCCCCTTCAGGCCGCATTGGTCGATCAGCGTCCCGGCGTAATAGCCCTCCGGCCGCTTGAAGGTGCTGCCCGCGCTGGGGAACTCCAGCGGCTGGCTGGCCCTGCGCTTTTCCAGCAGCTCCTTCATCCGGCCCCGGATTGCCGCCGGGTCGCCGGGCGTCAGGCAGAACTCCGCCCGCAGCACCACCGCATCCGGGTGATCCGTCAGAAAGCTGCGGCGGTAGCCGAAGGCCATCTCCGCCCCGGTGAGGGTCCGGATGCCCTCCTCCGGCAGCAGCAGGGTTGCCTCCCGCACCACCTGGGCCATCTCCCCGCCGTAGGCGCCGGCATTCATGCACACCGCGCCGCCCCCCGTGCCCGGGATGCCGTGGGCGAATTCCAGGCCCGCCAGCCCCTGCCGGCAGGCGAAATCCGCCACCCGGGCCAGGGAGGCCCCCGCCTCCGCCAGAATGGTCCCCGGTGTCCCGCCGGCCTCCACTCGGCTCAGGCCGGCGGAGGTGTCGATCACCAGCCGGTCCAGCCCCTCGTCCGGGGCCAGCAGGTTGGTTCCGTTGCCCATCACCAGGGGACGGGCGCCGCAGCGGGCGGCCATGTCCAGCAGCAGCACCAGCTGCTCTCCCCGCTCCGGAAAAGCCATGCGCCGGGCCGGCCCCCCGATGCGGAAGGAGGTGTGCCGGTCCATGGGCTCCTCCTTCTCGATCCGCAGGTCCGGCAGATAATCCGCCGCCTGCTGGTCAAATGTGATCCACCAGTCCATTTCTGGACCTCCTCATACTTCAGATTACCCGGCCCAGCAGGGCCGCACCGATGACGCCGGCGTCGTTGCCCAGCTCCGCCCGGAGGATGCGGGTGGCCCGCCCGCCGTGGCGGGAGAAGCACAGCGCCCCGACCCGGCGGCGCAGGGGCTCCAGCAGCAGATGCTCCGGCGCCCCGGCCACACCTCCGCCGAAGGC
>QWCH01004882.1_pt1 | contig 11649 bp, 12 predicted proteins | sample 1972671 | NCBI WGS metagenome assembly QWCH01 (sample SAMN09866713, study PRJNA288562) | Human gut metagenome isolate term3_stool, whole genome shotgun sequencing... | isolation source: gut | host: Homo sapiens | place: USA: California | reverse complement strand
TTCCTTCTCTGCCTGAGCCTTATCCTTCAGCGGTACAGGATAACCCAGAATAATCTCAAGTACATCTTCCAGTGTCTCGTTATCTTCCATAACCACCGAAAACAAAAAACGATCCAGCAGAGTAAGCTCTTGTAAACTTTTAGCTTTGCCCATTGTTCATCTCTATCATGTTCTAAGAAACTATCATCTACCCTATAATATTTTGCCACTCCTTCGTTAAATTCAAGATTTATATCCCTGCCAAGCCTATTTTCAATTTCATCTTCAAATATTTTCTTGTTAAGGTAAACATCAGTGAAATCATCAAAGGTCATGGCTAGAGGTAGAGGATCCTCGCTTATATCATATAGCAAACCATAAGATAGACCTGCGTATTTGTTGTACATATCTTCATATATGCCTACTAACTTGTAATAATTTTCTCCTGTCTTTTCAAATCCTTCATTTTCTATCCTTGAATTGGTTGGATTTAGCTCATTTCCTTCAGATAATCTTTCTCCAAATTCTATACAAATTTCATCACCTATTTTTATTTTATATTTTTCTACAAGAGCCTTTGAAAGCATTATTTCTTTCTGATTTTCTGGGAAATGTCCTTCTTCAATGAAAGATATTTCTCTCATCTTGTTAATATTTTCATCTTGGCTATAAATAGCTAATAGATCTTCGTCTAATTTCCCGCTTTGAACCTCTGGATTTATCCTTCCTACTTCCTTGACTCCGTCAATTTCTCTGATTTTTTCTACTTCTTCTTTACTCAAACTGTCATTTATGTAAGCATCAGCAAAATTATTTGCCCTAACTTCCTTGTAATTGGCATCTAAATTAACCCTTGCATAATAGAATACTACAGTAAAAAACAAGCTAACTATTAAAACTGAGATAAATATTGGAAAATTTTTCTTATTCATTTATCTCATCTCCTACGATTTTCCCATCAACAACTGTTATGATGCGATTTGCCCTTAGGGCGATGTCTTCGTCATGAGTTATTAGGATAATAGTTTGGTTTAGGGTTTTGTTAAAGTATTTGAAGATGTCTATTATCTCCTTGGAGTTTTGCCTGTCGAGGTTTCCTGTTGGCTCATCTGCAAGGATAATGGAAGGATTGTAAATCAAACTTCTAGCTATGGCGACCCTTTGTTGTTGGCCACCAGAAAGCTCACTAGGAAATGAGTCCATCTTACTTTCGATGCCGAGCTTTTTAACTATATCAGCTAGGTCTTTTTCACTTATCTTTCTCTTGTCAAGCTTTAGAGGAAGTTCTATATTGTGTCTTACACTTAGATTTGGAATCAGATTATAAAACTGATAGATTAAACCTACCTTTCTTCTCCTAAATAAGGCTAGTTCTTTGGAAGAATATTTTGAAATGTCGTTACCATCTATATAGACCTTGCCATCATCTGGACTATCAACGCCACCAATTATATGTAATAAAGTCGACTTGCCAGATCCACTTGGACCAACTATTGCAACAAACTCTCCCCTGTTTATAGTAAGGTTAACTCCGTCAAGGGCGATTACCCTACTATTTCCCTCGCCGTATTCTTTTCTCAAATTTTCTACTTTTAATATTTCCATACTTTCCTGCCTTTCTTAAGGTAAGTATATAAAAGTAAAGTGATTTTTAGGTGATATTATAAAATTTTATTTCAAAACTTGCTCCGTCGTGGGTATTTATTACAGAAATTTCTCCCTTATTTTTCTCAACTATAGTCTTCGCCATGGCAAGACCTATGCCAAAACCCTTTGAGTCGGGCGATTTATAAAAGCGTTTGAATATCTTTTTGATTATTTGTTTATCAATCCCACCGCCGTTATCTCTTATAACTAGGCTTGTGTATAAGGGATTTTTGCTTGATGAAATACTAATCTTATCACAAGTAGGTCTATTCGCCGCATTTTTTAATATATTTATAAGAGCTTCTGCTAGCCAATTAAAATCTCCAAATATGATGTTTTCTCTTATAGATTCATCCTTTTTAATAGCTATATTTTTATCTATGTCCAAAATATCCAAAGCGTAATCCACCAGTTCATCTAGGCCAAACTTCTCTTCTTTCATCATATCCTTATTGGCATCTAGGCTTGAAAGTTTAAGTAAAATATCGGAAAGGGAATTTAACCTTGTTACTTGCTTTTTAAGTATAATCACATCTTCATTATTGGGAAAATCACCCTCCAAACTTTCTACAGAAAATACCATGGAAGTTATGGGAGTTTTGATCTGGTGGGCGATGTCTTCTAGATATTCTATTTGCCTGATGCTATTTTTCCTTGTAGTTTCCCTTGCCTCTACTATTTCAATAAAAAGCTTGTAGATTTTATCTTCAAGGATTGAAAAGTCATCTTGTTTCATTGGAAAATGATAGTCTTTATCCTTCATTTTGTTAATTAAATCTATTAGCTCATCTATCCTTGCCTTTTTCCTCTTTTCCAAGAAGAAATATAAAAATATGAGACTTAGTATCCACAATACATATATCATCTAGTCCATCCTATATCCTATGCCCCTAACGGTGGTAATTATTTCTCTATCAAGTTTTTCTCTGATTCTTTTGATAGTTGATGTGAGAGTATTATCTCTTACAAACTTGTCTCTATCTTCCCAAAACATCTCAAGAAGCTGACCTCTAGTGTAAACTCTATGAGGGTTTTTTATAAATAATAGGAGGATTTCATATTCTAGATAACTTACATCAACCTCTTTTTCTTTGTAGTAAAGAAGTTTTTTATCCAAATCTATTTTTATATCCTTATAGCTTATAGTTTTATCTTCATTTAAAGGAAGGGTCCTAAGAACTGCATCTATTCTTGCCCTAAGAATAGCGAGGGAAAATGGCTTGGTTAGATAATCATCAGCTCCATGATCTAAGGCTTTTATGATAAAATCCTCGTCGCTTTTGACAGTTGTAACAATCACTCTTATATCCTTATCTTTAAGCTTTTCTATAAGATCTTCCCCGTCCTTATCAGGAAGATTAATATCCAAAAGTGCTGCGTCTATATCTACATTCATCTTATAAAGAGCCTCATAGTAGTTTTTTGCAAGGGTAACTTGGTAATTATTTTTCTCTAGATAAGTTTTTATTTGTCTCGCTATATCTAAATTATCTTCTATTAGTAGAATCTGTTTCATGATTATTCATACTCCCTTATCTCTGCTAAAAATATATCCCCGTATTGGATTAGTTTTTTATCTCCTACTCCTTTTACTTCTAGCATTTCTTCTTCGGTTTTAGGTTTTTTCTGAGCCATTTCTTTAAGGCTTGCATCTGAAAATATTATAAAAGGTGGGATATTTCTCTTCCTTGCCATATCAAGTCTTACAGCCTTTAGGTGGTTGAAGAGATCTGTATCAAAGTCCTTTTCTATTTCTCTTGGCTTTTTCTCTTCTTCTTTGATATTTACTAGAACAGTCTTTCCATCAAGGAGGACTTCTTTTGATTTTTCTGTTAGTTTTAAGACTGGATAAGGAGCACCAGTTACTTTGATGTAGCCATCTGCTACCAACACTCCAATCAAATCTTTGATGTAGGCTGGAGAGTTTTCTTTCATTATGCCAAAGGTAGATATGTCCTTTAAGTTTTTCTCTCGTGCATTTTTATTATTAGCTCCCTTTAGGCAATCAAGAACTGTTGTCATCCCGTACCTTTGCTCTAGTCTATAGATACAAGATAAAATCTTTTGGCTGTCTAGGGTTTTATCTGCTTTCTTAATTTCAGATAAGCAATTTGAACAATTGTCACAGTGACTATCAGCTTCTTGCCCAAAATAAGCTAGGATATATTCTCTAAGGCACCTTGTTGTATTTACATAATTTATTATTGTTTGAAGTTTTCCCATTTGGAATTGTTTGAATGAATAGTTTGTGCCTAGGTTTATTAAATGCTTGTTAATGATTATATCTTGACCCGAATATAAAAGTATACATGTAGCATCTTCCCCATCTCGTCCAGCTCTACCCGCTTCTTGGTAGTAGGATTCCATATCTTTTGGCATGTTGTAGTGGATTACAAATCTTACGTTTGACTTATCTATCCCCATACCAAAGGCATTAGTTGCTACAATTATCTTTGCCCTCTCATATATAAAATTGTCTTGAGCTTTCTTCCTCTCATCTTCACTTATACCTGCGTGGTATTTTTCTATGGCATAGCCTCTGCTTTTGAGGTTCTTATAAATATCATCGACCTTTTTTCTAGTTGATGCATAGATTATTCCAGAATCATCCCTATGATTTTTTAGGTAAGAATTAAGGTAGGTGAGTTTATTTTTGGGTTTAGCTACCTTAAAATACAAATTTTTCCTATCAAAACCTGTAACCTTGATAAAGGGATTGGATAATTGAAGGTTATTTATAATATCCTCTCTCACTTCTTTGGTGGCAGTTGCAGTAAAAGCAAGTATCTGGACATCGCCTAATATCTGATAGAGATCAGGGATTAATTTATAGGATGGTCTAAAATCATGTCCCCACTGAGATATACAATGCGCCTCATCAACTGCAACAAAGGATATATCAATATCTCTTATAAAATTTCTAAAAAACTCATTTTCTAGTCTTTCTGGAGATATATAGAGGATTTTAATCTGTCCAGTTTTCACATCAGATAATATTTTTCTATATTCTTCGCTATCAAGGCTAGAATTTATAAAGCCAGCATTTATTCCATTTTCCCTAAGGCTATCTACCTGATCTTTCATTAGAGATATTAGGGGCGATATTACAAGGCTAACTCCATCTGTCATTAGGGCAGGAAGCTGGTAGCAAATAGACTTGCCCCCACCAGTTGGGAGAACTCCTAGGACATTTCTTCCTTCTAGGATATTTTCTATTAACTCTCTTTGTCCTTGTCTAAAGGAGTCATAGCCAAAATATTTTTTTAGTTTTTCTATTAAAATATCTTCACTCATCTAAATTCCTATTCTAAAAAAGCCTAGGAAAAGTTAGTAGGCGAGTTTTCCTCGCCTATCTAACTTTAACCTAAGCCTAATAATCGCTTGATTCTTCTTCACTATCACTTACATCTTCATCGTAAGTTACATCTTGGTTTTCTTCGCTTTCACTATCAGTATCATAGTCATTTTCATCAGATGATTCATCTATTGTATCTTCTTTGCTATCAGATTCTATAAGCTCATTATCATCTGCGGTTTTATCTTGATCTTCTTTAGTGCCCTCATCTTCCGATTCAGAATCTTTTTCTTCGTCTTTTTCTTCATCTTCTTTGCCAGTTTGATTTGTAATATACTCATCATGATCGAGGACTGCTCCCTCGCCTTTGTTGAAGATTATATCACCAATCTTAGTTCTCATAGATATATCGAACTTGCCATTATTTTCGCTCTTGTAGCCGTCCTTGATATTCTTATAGGAAATATTTCCTAGAATAAATTTACCAAGGTTTATTTTGGCAGTCACATTGTAATCTTCTACCTTGTTTTCACTAGCTACGATTATATCACCTGTTTGAGTTGAAAAGTCTAGCTTGTCAGCAAGCTTTGACTCAGCTATGTTGATATTTCCGCTAATTGTTGCAAGTTTTGTCTCGCCAATTTCTGATTTGTTAAGGTTAATAGATCCAGATTCAGTTGAAATAGACCCTCTTAGCAAGGCGTTTTCTATGGAAATATTTCCGCTTTTAACTGCAAGGTCAATATTTTTGGCATTTAGGTCAGATATTTTGATATCTCCTGCTGTTACCTTTCCCTTGATTTGTTCAACAGTTGCATCTTTTGGCAAAAATATCCTTACTATTGGCATCTTGTCTTTCATGTAGAGGTCTTTACCAATAACCTTGCTTTTAAGCTTAACTGCTCCTTCGCTAAAGCTAACGTCCATATCGTAAACATGGTCTTCTCCCTTGTATAAAACTGTGTATTCTATATAAGGGTTGGTTGATGATCTTTGGATCCTAACATCACAAGTACCAAGGTCAAAGTCTATACTTGAGATATCATTTAAATCGACTCTCATAATCTTTGATTGGTTGTAAGAGTTATCATCTATTTGGCTAGTTGTGGCGAGGTTTCCTGACATTGCTCCGCCCTTGCCAATTGCAAAATACACTATTAGGGCAACTACAATGACCAATGCTCCAATTATAACATTTTTGTTTCTTAAAATCTTGTTTAGACTTTTCTTATTAACTTTTTTATCTTTATTCTTCTTTTCCATAATTTCTTCCACCTGCTATATAAATAAATATCATGATTGTTGTAAATACTAGGATACTAGCTATATAATAAATACTTTTCCCACTTCCCACAAAGGGACTAAAAAGATAGGAAGTTAAGGTAAAAGCTTTGCTCTTTCTTATATATTCTATCACATAAATGATAGAACCTACATTGTACATGGCAATTATTATAGCCAAAATATTGCTGCTTAGCTTTAGTTTGTTACGTTTTATGTATAAAAAACATAAAGCTAGCAAAATAAAACAAAGAATCAAATAGGGGATAAGCCTATTTTCTTTTACAAAAGCTCCAAGGCTAAGCATAAAGGCTAAAATTGTTAGACATTTTATTTCATTTGTTGATTTTTCTGTCAAAATTCTACCCTCCATAGGTAATGTCCCTCTGCTCCCAAGGCTGGGTTTGCTCTTTTGGTATTTTCCTTATCAAAAAACTTCTCGTAATCATCTAGGCTAATTCTTCCACGAGCTAGCTCTATGAGAGATCCTACCATTATCCTCACTTGGTTGTGGAGGAAGGATTCTCCCTTAAAATATATTTCAAGATCTGCACCGTTTTCTATAAAATAGGCTTCTTCTATACTTCTTACTGTATTTATCGAAAGATTCTTATCTTCCATCATAAACAACCTAAAATCGTGCGTACCAACAAGAAGATTTAGTCCTTCTTCTAACTTTTTTAAGTCAAGCTTGTAGGTTACATGTTCCTTGTAATTTCTATATATTGGATGCATATCCTTACTCCTACATATAACATACTTGTATAGCTTGGATTTGGCAGAAAATCTCGCATGAAAGTTTAAATCAACTTCCCTAGATGAGATCGCTAATATATCATCTGGCAAATGGGGTTGGATTTGAAACTTAAATCCAATAGGATTTATATCACTTGCCGTTAGAAAATTTACAAAGTGACTTTTGGCGTGGACTCCACTATCAGTTCTCCCACAAGAAACTATCCTATTTTCTTCTCCTGTTACCTTTCTGATGGCCTTAGTTAATTCTTCTTCTACACTTCTTTGATCTTTCTGGTACTGAAAGCCTGAAAAAAGAGCCCCATCATATGAGGTCTCTAGCAAAATATTTTTAATCATACAAAGTGCATTACTATAACTACTAGACAAAAGATAGTAAAGAGGATTATAGTTGTCCAATCTGTCCTATCCATGCTTATTTCATTGAGCTTTGTTCTATCGTGGCCTATCCTATACATCCTAGCTTCCATTGCTGTTGCTAAATCGTCACTTCTTTTAAAGGAGTTAATAAATAGGGGAACTAAGAGAGGAATCATGCTCACTGCCCTATTTATAATGTTACCTGACTCAAAGTCAGCTCCCCTCGCCATTTGTGCCATCCTTATTTTTTGTGCTTCGTCAAATAAGGTTGGGATAAAACGAAGAGATATAGAAATCATCATAGCAAGCTCACCAGCTGGAAAACCAAATCTCTTTAGAGGTGAGAAAAGTTTCTCCAAACCATAAGTTAACTCCATGGGGCTTGTAGTATAGGTTAGAACTGATGTTGCAAGGATTATAAGGATCAATCTAAGTATTGTAAATCCTGTTCTATATAATCCTTCTTTAGTTATAGTTACAGGACCAATCGTCCAAAGAGCAGTTCCTCCTGTTGTAACTAAGTTAATTATACCCGTTATCACTATGATAAATATCAATGGCTTTAGGGATTTAAAGATTGCCTTTATGGGAATCTTTGAAACTATTAGCATGGCTAAGAGTAGGATAACAAAATGAAGGTATCCTAAAAATGAATCCACAAAAAATATGGTGATTATATACAAAAATACTCCCACTATTTTTACCCTAGGATCTAGCCTATGGATAAAGGTATCAAAGGGAAGGTATTGTCCGATACTAATGTTTCCCATTTTCGCCCCCTAAAACTCTACTTAATTCCTCAATGGCAGCATCTACTGTATAGATATCATCACGAACCTCTGGTTTTTTCTTCTTGTAGGCTCTCATAAACTTAGTGATTTGTGGTATGTCTAGTCCTATCGAATCTAGGTCTACTTGGGTGAAGGTATCATAGGTAGATTTATCCGAATAAACTTCTCCCTTGTTCATAACAATAACTCTATCCACATATTCTGCCACATCTTCCATAGAGTGGCTTACAAGAACTATAGATAGCTCAGGGTCGTTTTCATATAAATTCATTATCTCAGAAAATATTTCATCTCGACCTATTGGATCAAGTCCTGCTGTTAGCTCATCTAAAACTAAAACCCTAGGGTTCATAGAAAGGATACCTGCGACAGCTACCCTTCTTTGTTGACCACCGGATAGTTCGAATGGAGATTTATCCTTGTAGGTTTCATAGTCGAGACCAACTTTTTCCATGGCCATCTTTACTCTTTTGGAAACTTCCTCATCTGATAAGCCCATGTTTTTTGGTCCAAAGGCTATGTCTTTTTCTATTGTTTCTTCAAAAAGTTGGTTTTCTGGATATTGAAAGACGAGCCCTACCTTAAATCTCGCCTCTTTTCTTCTTTTTTTATCTTTTGAGTTGATTCCATCTATTATACAATCTCCCTTGCTTGGAATAAGTAGGCCGTTTAGAAGTTGGACTAGGGTTGACTTACCAGATCCAGTTTGACCGATTAGGCCTACTACCTCGTGGGAATTGATACTTAGGTTTATATCCTTTAGGGCGTACACCTCAGAAGGAAGTCCCTCATTGTAGATGTAATCAACATTGTTTAGTTCTATTTTCATATAGTTTCTAAAAACTCCTCGATATTTAGTGGAAGCTTATCAAGCGTAATCCCCTTATTTTTAAGCTCATAGGCAACTTCTGTTACCTGAGGAACAGCAAGACCTAATTCTTTCATCTTACTTACCTGAGAAAATACTTCCCTAGAAGATCCTTCTAGGGCCTTTCTCCCCTTATCTAAGACAATTATCTTGTCTGCAAGGACTGCCTCTTCCATGTAGTGGGTAATGTATATTATAGCCTTGCCGTACTTTTTATTTAAGTCTTTTACAAGGTTAATTACATCTTTTCTACCCTTTGGGTCAAGCATGGCAGTTGGTTCATCAAAGATTATATAATCAGATAGCATAGCTATTACGCCTGCTATGGATACTCTTTGCTTTTGTCCACCTGAAAGATTTGATGGATTTCTCTTTTTAAAATCTGTCATACCGACAAGATCAATGGCGTTATCCACTCTTTCTCTTAGTTCAGGATTTGGAACAGCCAAGTTTTCTGGCCCAAAGGCTACCTCTTCTTCGACAGTTGTTGCAACCATTTGATTATCTGGATTTTGAAATACCATGGAACATTTTTCTCTAATACCCCATATACTATCTTCATTTTTGCTATTAATATCATCTACCCAAATATCTCCCGAAGTTGGCATTATTTGAGCATTTAAAAGCTTGCCTAGGGTTGATTTGCCAGAGCCATTGTGGCCTAATATTGCCACAAATTCTCCCTTTTTAATCTCGATTGATAAATTGTCTAGGGCCTTTTTTTCTTCTGTCTCATCCTCTGCCTGAGGGTAGATGTAGGTTAAATTTTCTATTTTAATCATTATTTTTCCTAATAAATCATCGCTGGTGAGTTGTTAGTTGATGATTCGTAAACTACTACTGGTGTGTGAACTTCAACATTGTTAAAGATTATTTCTGCAACAGCTGGTGGTAGGTTTAAGCAACCGTGGCTACCGTCATATTGGTAGATATCTCCACCGAAGGAATATCTCCAATCTGCATCGTGGAAGCCTTCTCCATCCCAACCGATTGGCATCCAAAACCTAACTGGGGTCTTGTACCTATCTCCAACAAATCCAACTCCTTCTAGAGTTGTGTTGGTATTTTTAGAAAGGATTGATCCAACACCTACATTTGTTTGCCATCCACCTTGATTGATACCTGTAACTAGAGGAGATTCTACAATTAGCTCTCCATTCTTGTAAAACCACATGTATTGGCGAGAAATATCTACTTCTATATAAGTGTTTCCCAAGTCTGAGCCGTCTTCTTCTCTATTGTAAGCGTATCTTTCATAAACAGGTTCGACATCTCCGCTTTTTCTTTGGTTAAATAGCTTTAAGACTTCATCTCCTGTCGCTGCTTGGTCTAGGACAAAGCCATATACACCAGGATTTACAACGATCTCACCTATACCTGTCGCATTAAACTTCCTATCTTTACCGTAAGTATCTGTTTCATCTGCTATACCTGCTATAAATTCCATTAGCTTGTCATAGTCTATTTGAAACTTCTCACCTTCTTGGTAAATCATATTTACAAGATCTTCGCCCTTTAGTTTTAGATCAAAGCCATTGAAGTTAAACTTGATATTCATAGCTTCAATCTTCTTGGCATCTTCTTCAAGAGCCTTTAATTCTGGGGAATCAGATAGGACTGTTGGACTTTCATAGAAATCATCTTCAAGTTTGATGTCCTTATGATCTGTAGATATAGCCCTAATAATATCGTCCTTAACCTTAGTGTAGTCTAACTTGTTACCCATTACTGCATCTTTTAGCTCAAAGCTATTTCCCTTAAAGACGACTCCTGCATCTTCTGGTTCTGTAATATTTGTAAAAAGCGGACTTCCTTTTAGGATTTCGTCTAGTTTTTCTTCATCATAAGAAATTTTGTAGTCAAATTTAAGTTGGTCTTTCTTTAATCCAACCATATTAAGTGGCCAAGCAAATGGATTTTGGTCAATACTCACATTAGCTGGAATTTTAGCATTATAATCAATTTGATCAGAATCTAGATTTAATTTTCTATCATCTCTACCACTAACTTCTAGGTCAAATCTCTCGCCAACTTCCTCCAAGGCTGATTCCCTGGAAGCAAAAGAAACATTCTTGCCGTTGATGTAGGTATTTGGCAGGGTTATAAAAGTAAATACAAGGCTTCCCACTAAATAAATACCTGCTATTATTAATAAAACCCAAAGCCAAGCTCTGGATTGTTTCTTATTATCTGTAATAATATCCTCCTAATCTTTCTTTGGTCTATCGCCATAATATTGGTAATAGTCTACCTTCTCGCCACCATTGTAGAGCTTTCTCTTTTTGGATAGCTTTCTTTTAAAGAATCTATCAAACTTCTCATCTGCTGTTACAAAATACAAGGACCAAGTCCTAAGATTCATAAACTTATCGTCTATCTTTTTGTAGATTTCATCCAAATTAGTATCAGATAATCTCATCCCATAAGGTGGATTTGATATCAAAATCCCATAATCATCACGACTTATGGCTAGGGATGATACATCTCTTTTGACAAAGGCTATATCTTCTTCCACCCCTGCATTTAGGGCGTTGTTTTTGGCAAGGCTAATTGCTCTACCCGAAATATCAGATCCTAGGATATGAAGTTTCTTGTCATAGTCAATTCTTTCAAGTGCTTCTTTTTTAGACCTGTCATAATAGCTCTTATCCATAAAAATAAAATGTCTAAAA
>QWCH01010573.1_pt1 | contig 11669 bp, 9 predicted proteins | sample 1972671 | NCBI WGS metagenome assembly QWCH01 (sample SAMN09866713, study PRJNA288562) | Human gut metagenome isolate term3_stool, whole genome shotgun sequencing... | isolation source: gut | host: Homo sapiens | place: USA: California | reverse complement strand
GGATACATACACTAAGAACAGTTGTATAGACGTATAGAATTTGGAGGTAATTTCGTTGAAAAAGAAAAAAGAGAATAGTAACGTTTCAGGTCTGAAGATCATTCCTTTGGGAGGCCTGGAGCAGATCGGTATGAACATTACTGCCTTCCAGTATGAGGACAGTATTATTGTGGTGGACTGTGGTCTGTCTTTCCCTGCAGATGATATGCTGGGAATCGATCTGGTCATCCCGGATGTGACTTATCTGAAGGACAATATCGACAAGGTAAAGGGTTTTGTCATCACCCACGGACATGAGGATCATATCGGAGCACTGCCCTATGTGTTGCGTGATATCAATGTGCCCATCTACGCAACCCGTCTGACCATGGGGATCATTGAGAACAAGCTGACAGAGCATAATCTCATGAAGAAGACCAAACGCAAAGTGGTGAAGTTCGGTCAGTCCATCAATCTGGGTGATTTCCGTGTGGAATTCATCAAGACGAATCACAGCATCGTAGATGCCGCAGCACTGGCAATTTATTCCCCTGCCGGTATCGTGGTACACACCGGAGACTTCAAGGTAGACTATACTCCGGTCTATGGAGATGCCATTGATTTACAGCGTTTTGCCGAGATCGGTAAAAAGGGTGTACTGGCACTGATGTGCGATTCCACCAATGCCGAGCGTCCCGGTTTTACCCCTTCCGAGAAGACCGTAGGTAAGACGTTTGATACCTTATTTGAAGAACATAAAAATACCAGAATTTTTGTGGCGACTTTCGCATCCAATGTGGATCGTGTACAGCAGATCATCAACACAGCCTATAAATTTGGCCGTAAAGTAGCTGTGGAAGGCCGCAGTATGGTGAATATCCTGGATACCGCCATCAAGCTGGAGTGCATTAATATTCCCGAAAACACTCTGGTGGATCTGGATCAGATGAAAAATTATCCCGATGAACAGCAGGTGATCATCACCACCGGAAGCCAGGGCGAGAGTATGGCAGCCCTGTCCCGTATGGCCAACAACATGCACCGCAAGATCACCATCGGCGCGGGAGATACGGTTATTTTCTCATCCAACCCGATCCCGGGAAATGAGAAGTCGGTTACCAAGATCATCAATGAATTGCTTCGCAAGGGCGCAGATGTTATTTTTCAGGATGCCCATGTATCCGGACACGCCTGTCAGGAAGAGATCAAGCTGATCTACACGCTGATCCATCCGAAGTATGCGGTGCCCGTGCATGGTGAATATAAACACCTGAAAGCACAGGCAAAGATCGCGGAGAGCCTTGGTATCAGCAAGGACAATATTTTCATCCTCTCTTCCGGAGATGTACTGGAAGTCAGCGAGGAACAGGCGAAAGTTGCCGGAAGGGTACCCGTCGGTGCGATCCTGGTAGACGGACTGGGTGTCGGTGATGTAGGAAATGTGGTCCTCAGAGATAGACAGCACCTGGCAGAAGATGGTATTATGATCGTGGTTATGAGTCTGGATAGGGCCAGTGGTGAGCTGGTAGCCGGTCCGGATATCGTATCCAGAGGTTTTGTATATGTGAAGGAATCCGATGAACTGATCGAGGAAGCACGCCGCACTGTGGATGATGCACTGCAGGCATGCCTGGATAAGGGAATTACGGATTGGGGCAAGCTGAAGACCACCACCAAGGATGTTCTCAGTGATTATGTGTGGAAGAAGACCAAGAGACGTCCCATGATCCTTCCCATCATCATGGAAGTGTAGCAGGTTAATGATAGCCGGAAAGGTCATAAGCAGATGAAGATTACATCGGACGAAAATGTGAATCAGGCCGTAGAACAGATGGTACAGGCGATCCGCAATACGGATGCGTACATGGAGTATCGCAGACAACTGGGTCGTATAAAGGAGCAGCCGGAATTAAAAAAGCAGATCGATGACTTCCGGACAAGGAACTTTGAATTACAGACCAGCAAAGATACCAATTTCGACAAGATCGATCAGTTCACCAGAGAGAATGAAGCATTTCGCGAGAATCCGCTGGTGTCTGATTTTCTTGCTGCGGAACTGGCTTTCTGCCGTATGATGCAGGAGATCGGACTCTATGTCACCGATCAGATGAAGTTCGAGTAAGAAAGGGCATAAGATATGAAGACAGCAAATTTGGCGGGTGCCGTATTGGGCACGATCTTAAAAGTAGTATTTGTGGTGGTTGTAGTATATCTGGTCTACACGGGAGCTTCCACCTGCTATGACTACGGTTATCGTATTTTCACAGAACCGGCGGTCTCTGCCGGAGAGGGACGTAAGATCACCGTAACCCTGACCTCGGACATGTCCGCAACGGAGATCGGTACGGTCATGCAGGAAAAGGGACTGGTACGAGACGGCAGACTGTTCGCATTACAGTATCTGTTATCTGAGTATAAAAAGGATTGGGAACCCGGAACTTATGAACTGAGTACTGCTATGACCGCAGAGGAAATGATGGAAGTCATGGCTGGACAGACGGAAAGTACGGAAGAAGAATCCGTTGAGACCATAGATAACGGCAGCGCACTGACCGGCGAGACACAACCGCTGGAACCAGTTGCACAATAAAAACGGACAATAGAAACGGGGAGTATTATGATCATAGACGAGAGAATGTCCGCATTTATCGATTCTCTGGACAGCGGGAATCCCGCATGGCTGAATGAAATTGAAAAATAATTTTTACTGACATACACAAAGCCGAAGAGCATCCTGGAAGTCGGGACTGCTATCGGCTTTTCTGCGTTACTTATGAGTGAATATGCGCCGGCGGATTGTCCTATCACAACGATAGAAAAATACGAAAAAAGGATTCCCATAGCAAAAGATAATTTCCGGAAAGCAGGAAGAGAGGACAGGATCACCCTGTTAGAGGGAGACGCCACAGAGATCCTGAAGGAGCTGGAAGGCACCTATGATATTATTTTCATGGATGCGGCCAAGGGGCAATATATCAATTTCCTGCCGGATATTCTGAGACTTCTGTCTCCGGGCGGTCTGCTGATCTCGGATAATGTATTGCAGGACGGAGATATTATAGAATCCCGATTTGCAGTCACCAGGCGCAACCGTACGATCCATGCGAGAATGCGGGAATATTTATACGAATTAAAACATCATCCCGAACTGGAGACAGTGATTCTGCCCGTGGGGGATGGCGTGACGTTGAGTACAAAAGCTGTGAGGGATGAGGAGAACAGGTAGGATGAAAAGTGTGCAAAAAAAAATTGTCGGACTATTGAAAGTGCTGGCTATGATCGTGGCAGGAGTATTGTTGGGAGCAATACTTATTACGCTTGCGTACTGCATTCCCGTAAATCAGACAAATGCCCAAAAATCCATAGACTCTTTGGAAGGAGAAGGATGGTATCCTTCTGCAACACAACTGAAAAGCTCTCTGGATACCTATTTCCACAGTTATTTACCGGGAGTACTTGATGGCGCTACGGATGGATTGATGCTTGAAAAGGCAACGAGGCAGATAGAAGGGAATCCCTTATGGGAAGCCATGAATATGGAGGGGTACACCTATTATTGGCATGGGTATGTGGTGATTCTGAGAGTGCTGTTACTTTTTATGGATTACGAGCAATTCAGATTTCTCAATTGTATATTGCAATTGCTGATGATGTTTTTCGTTGCACACTTTATATGGGAGAAAAAGGGGCAGAGATATGCGCTGGCGTTACTGACTTCATATTTTCTTATGATGCCTATGGCTATGTTTTTATCATTGCAGTTCAGCTGGATTTTTTATATAGCAATGGCGTTGTCTCTTTTAATATGCTACCGACATACATGGTTTACCGAAAAAAGGATTCCATATATTTTTGTAATTGCCGGTATGCTGACGAGTTTTTTAGATTTGCTGACCTATCCGCTTTATACATGGGCATTTCCTTTACTTTTACTGATCCTGCTGTCTGAGGATGGGCAGAAGGCTTTAAATTACGTGAAAACAGTCGTTGTGTCCGGACTGGGCTGGATTCTTGGATATGCGGGAATGTGGTTTGGCAAGTGGGCATTGGCAGGATGGATCGTGCACAGAAATGTGATACAGGAAGCCTGGGACGAAGTGATGTTCCGCAGCGGTTCCGATGAGGCATTGAATCTTTTTGACCGACTGGTTGCATTGTACAGAAATTGGAAACATTATGAATATCCTTTGTATGCGGCATTGCTTGCCATTTGGTTGACATGGTTTATTTATAAGAGCCTGAACGGAAAAACGCAAATAGTACGGCAGGAAAAGAATGGTGCGTATTTACTGATTACTTTATCTTCGTTTGTATGGTATTTTGTGTTGGCAAATCATACCCTGGGACATCACTTTTTTACATATCGTATCTGGGGGGTGGCAATTACAGGCATTTTATTCCTGTTCTGCGGAAGCATTGCCATATGTAAAGATAATTGCAGTGGGAGGGATCGAATCTATACATTTTGCAAGTGGGGGATTCTTTGTATTCTTGCTGTCATGTTGACGTTAACGGCAAGAGAAGATGTCAGTGTCCTGAACGGAAACGTAGAATATCAGGAGATAGAACTGCCAAAAGGAGAACAAATAGAGGAAGAATTCCTTCCATCTTTTCCACGTGTGAAAAACTTTGCTATGGGAATTCGCACGGAATCAGTCAAGGGACAGTGTATTATTGAAATACGCGATGATGAAAAGACATTATATGAACTAAACTGGAAATTAGCGGAATTAGCGGACACTGAATACGTGCAAGTTCCTGTTGATTGGAATTTCAAGAGAGACAGTAACTATAGAATTGTGATACATTTGGAAGAAAATGAAGGACCGGTGTATCTTCGTTTTACGAAAGACAATGTGAATCCTATGCTGGAATTGGGGGTAGCGAAAATCGGTGGAGATATTATATCCGGGCAGCTTACGTCAGGCATTGTATACTCTTATCGACCATTGTCAAAATATACACTGTTATTCCTGACAATAAGCTGGCTGGGGCTTCTGACAGCATTATCATTCGAAGTAGAACAAATAGTAATGTGGGTATTCCACCGTCTGAAAGGAAAGTCCGGAAGCGTTTAATTTGTTGATAAATTCCAAATTCTCCTTGCGAACGATGTAGGCATTGGACGACTCTACCGGGGTTGCGTAATCTACCCAAAATTCATAGCCGTGGGAGTCGTTTTGGTAATGCTCTTCAGAGGCGGCCACAGAGGGATTAACGGGATAATAGAAAAAGTAAAATTCACTCATTCCGGTACAGTCCAGATAGAGTGTTGTAAATTTAGCATGAGTCTCGACGTAGTCAACAGCTTCGTTGATAGGTACGTTATAAAGAGAATTCGGATATTGATCCGCAAGGGTATAAATGCGGAAATAGTAATTCATGAAAGAAGCCGTCCAAAGAAGATAGCTGCAGGCAAGAACTGTAGCAAACGGCTTGCGATAGACGGATAGAAAGTTGTAAACAAGAGTAATGCCGCTTATCCAGAAATAAAGGTAACAAATGAAAAAACTGTTGGCACGGTAGACGTATTGTGTACCGGTAAGCCCTATGGTAATTAATCCGCTGATGTAAAAGAAAAGATATAAGCTAGCAGGATGAAAAGTTTTCTTTACAACAGAGATGACTACCCGGTAAACAGAATATACCATTCCCAAAACGATAAAGGGAATGGAGACGGGATAAAGAGTGTAGAACTTATCTACCGCATCCTGAGGATAAAAACTGTGGGTTAATGTAATTCTTATGATATCAGTCACGTTTTCCCAGAAACTGGACGAGGCTACGTCTTTCATGCGATCGGAAGCAATTGGGGAGATGACAAAACCCAGAAAATGGATCGGTTCCCATTGAAACAGCAGAGAGCAGGCAAAAAGAATCACGGGAATTGCCGTAATACAAACCGTAATAGCAAATAAGATCGCTCTTGGAAAAGTAATCTTACGCGTATACAACAGATATAAAGTAATCAGAACCAGAAAAATCGGAACCATAAAATAACTCAGAGCATAAGAATACATGGTAAATCCAAAAGAAATACCACAAAAAATTAAAAAAGGAAGTTTGTTGGTCTGAATGTATTTCAGCAAAAACAGCAGGGAGACAGCGCAACAGCACAACATCAGATTGCAGTCCAGCGCTAACCTTCCAGACATAATGTAATAAGGACAAAAAGCAAGAAAACATGCAGCGGCAATAGTGAATTTCCTGTCATGGAAAATCAGAGAGATGCTTTTTACGCCGACACCCCAGAGAAGCAGACTGGCAATCACTGCCGGAAGTCTGGTAAGCCATAGGGAGACATTTCCGCAGCCGATTGTTTTGATCAGAAGGACAAGCATGTAGGTATATAGAGGGCTTTGACCGCCTTCGAAATTTTGCGCGTAAAAAGGATGTACATTCAGATAGCGATCCGTTCCGTAGTGAGCCAGACACCATGCATTGTAGCCCAGACCGGCTTCGTCAATATGAAGGATATCGGGAAGCTGCGCCAGTTTGTAAACCCTTAATAATATTGTACAGAGGAACATCAGACCCAGGATGAAATAGTAGCTATATTTTTTAGAAATTTTCATTGTTGTTTGCCCTTTATCTATGATGTAATATATAAACTATCTTATCATATGTAAAATATAATGTCATTAATAATTACTTTTATTACCGAAAACTAAAAGGAATAGAATACATGAATAAAAATATAATTTTCAAAAGAATACTTATGATAGCGCTGACCATACTTATGATTTTGCTTGAATTGTCTTTTTGGCCGGGATATCTGGCGCATGATTTTTTTTGGAGCAAAAGTAATAGCGCATATGGAAATTATAATTCGCCATATGCAAAGGGTGTGAGCACTACACAATATTTTATCCCACAGATGAGTTGGCTGTCCGGGATTGATATAGTAGCTGATTTTGATGAAAATGCTGTCGGTAATGAGACGCTTGAATTTGCAATTTATGATGAAAAAGGGAAAAAAATTTACGATGATCAGATATCAATTGCGGAAATGCAGAGTGGTCTGTATTATACCATTCCTGTAAAGAAAAAGTTGAAAGTGGGGGAACAATATTATTGGACCATTTGTGCAACGAAGGATCTGCCTTATGACTGGCGGTTGATGTATTCTGCGGATAAAACAGGGATAGCATCGGAAAATACATTCGTTACATCAGAGGGGCAACAGACATTTGGAGAAGAACAGCAAACGGTATCACAGTATTGTTATTATACGCATAAAGACAAAGTGATTATTATAGCAACTTGTTGGTGTGGATCAATATTGATATATTTGATTATCCTTGAGATCATTCAAAAAATATTCAGGAAACCGTCTGCTGACAATGAAGAAAAGGAGAAAAATCATGACTTATAAAAAACCGGAACTTTTGATCCCGGCCAGCAGTCTGGAAGTATTGAAGACTGCAGTAATGTTCGGAGCAGATGCTGTATACATTGGTGGTGAGGCTTTCGGACTGCGGGCCAAAGCGAAGAATTTCAGCAGTGAGGAAATGGCAGAGGGTGTGGCATTTGCTCATGCGCATGGCGTGAAAGTATATGTAACAGCCAATATCCTGGCACATAACTATGACCTTGACGGGGCCAGAAAATATTTTGCCGAGCTGCGGGATATGAAACCGGAACAGCCGGATGCGCTGATCATTTCAGATCCGGGAATGTTCATGATCGCGAAGGAAGTATGGCCTCAGGTGGAAGTGCACATTTCCACACAGGCTAACAATACGAATTATGAAACCTATCTGTTCTGGTGGAAACTGGGAGCGAAGAGAGTGGTGTCTGCCAGAGAACTGTCTCTGGTGGAGATCAAAGGAATCCGGGAAAAGATTCCGGCAGAAATGGAGATTGAAAGCTTTGTCCATGGTGCAATGTGTATCTCTTATTCCGGCAGATGCCTGCTGAGCAATTTCTTTACCGGGAGAGATGCCAACAGAGGCGCCTGTACCCATCCCTGCCGTTGGAAGTATGCTGTGGTGGAAGAGACCAGACCCGGAGAATATCGTATGAAGACGGCATTGTATGTCGCAACTGTGGCCAGAACTTATCGGAAAGCCATTGATGACTATTTTACCGATCCGAAATTGTATGAGAAAAATATGGACTGGTATCAGGCTGAGATCTCAAAATGTACCTACAGACAGTTTACCACCGGATTTTATTTCGGAAAACCAGATGAGAATACACAGATCTATGATAATAACACCTATGTGAATGAATATATCTATCTTGGAATCGTGGAGGCGGTAAAGGATAATCTGTGCCGGATCGAACAGCGGAATAAATTCTGCGTGGGAGATACGATCGAGATCATGAAGCCGGACGGCACAAATGTACCTGTGACTGTGGAAGCAATGTATACAGAAGATGGGGAAAGTGTGGATAGTGCGCCCCATCCCAAGCAGGTGTTGTGGATAAAATTATCCGAGGCTGCGGAGAAGTATGATCTGTTACGTTGTAAAAGTGTTTAATAAATAGATATTGACCATCATAACGCACGTGTTGTAAACTATATTGGATAATAATTCTATAGTATACCGAAGGGAAGTAGGGACATGCGCGAGGAATTGAATGTAGAGGAGCTTTTTGCCAGCAAGGTATTTACCCTGGGCAAGATGAAGGAGAGACTCCCCAAGAGCACTTACAAAGAAGTTAAAAAGATTATGGATCAGGGAGGAGAACTTTCCCCGGCGACAGCAGATGTAGTGGCGACGGCCATGAAAGACTGGGCGATTGAGAATGGAGCGACACATTATACCCACTGGTTCCAGCCGCTGACCGGCATTACCGCGGAGAAACATGACGCTTTTGTAACACATCCCGATGAGGATGGCCGTATGATCATGGAATTTTCCGGTAAGGAACTGATCAAGGGCGAGCCTGATGCATCTTCTTTCCCGTCCGGAGGATTGCGTGCGACTTTTGAGGCAAGAGGATATACCACATGGGATATCACATCTCCTGCATTCATTAAGGAGACCGCAACCGGTCCGACCCTTTGCATCCCCACTGCTTTCTGCTCTTATAAGGGCGAAGCTCTGGATAAAAAGACACCGTTACTTCGTTCTATGGAAGCTCTGAGCAAACAGGCAATCCGTATTGTGCGTCTGTTCGGTAATACAGAGGCAACCAAGGTACTGCCCTCCGTCGGCGCAGAGCAGGAATATTTCCTGGTGGATTCTGCCAAGGCATTGCAGCGTGAAGATATTATTTTCGCCGGACGGACCCTGTTTGGTGCTCCTGCGCCCAAGGGTCAGGAGATGGATGACCATTACTTCGGCGTTATCCGTGAACGCATCGGCGGTTTCATGCACGATGTGAATATCGAACTGTGGAAACTGGGCGTGACTTCCAAGACCCAGCACAACGAAGCAGCACCCGCACAGCATGAGGTGGCACCGATTTATGAGTCTGCTAATGTGGCAGTAGATCATAACCAGCTGGTAATGGAGACTCTGAAGCGTGTAGCAGGTAAACACGGTCTGCGCTGCATGCTGCACGAGAAGCCTTTTGCCGGCGTGAACGGTTCCGGTAAGCATAATAACTGGTCGATTACCACAGATAATGGCGTGAATCTTTTGGAGCCGGGACAGACTCCAAATGAAAATATTCAGTTTTTGTTAGTACTGGCATGTATCATGAAGGCGGTGGATACCCATGCGGATCTGCTGCGCCAGAGTGCGTCCAACGTAGGCAACGATCACAGACTGGGTGGTTATGAAGCACCGCCTGCCATTATCTCTATTTTCCTGGGCGAACAGCTGGAAGATGTGGTGGCACAGCTGGTGGAGACCGGTAAGGCCGACAATCTGAAAGAAGGCGGCGTACTGCGTACCGGTGTATCCACATTACCTGATTTTGTAAAGGATGCCACCGACAGAAACCGTACATCACCTTTTGCTTTCACTGGTAATAAATTTGAATTCCGTATGGTTGGCAGTGAGGATTCCATCGGAAGCCCCAACACCACTCTGAATGCCATTGTTGCAGAGGCTTTCTGTGAAGCGGCCGATCGGCTTGAGGGAGCGGAAGACTTCGATATGGCAGTACATGATCTGATCAAGGAATATATGACCGAGCACCAGCGTATTATTTTCAACGGCAACGGTTATGCCAGGGAATGGGAAGAGGAAGCAGCCAGAAGAGGACTGCCCAATATTCCTTCCATGGTAGCAGCAGTAGATACTCTGACCACACCCAAGGCGATCCATCTGTTTGAGAAGTTCGGTATCTTCACTGAAGCAGAGCTGCGTTCCCGTGCGGAGGTACTGTATGAGACCTATGCGAAGACCATCAATATCGAGGCACTGACCATGGTGGATATGGCAAATAAGCAGATCATCCCCGCAGTCATGAAGTACAGCAAGTCTCTAGCGGATGCTGTCATTGCCATTACGGAAGCAGGGGGAGATACCTATGTGCCTGTCCGTATGTTGCAGCAGATCACGCAAAAGCTGACTGAGATGGAGAAGGCTTCGGAGGCACTGCTCAATGTCGAAAAGAAGGCATCCGCAATGGAGAGAGGCAAGGAGCAGGCATTCTGCTATCACGATGAAGTCATGGTGGCTATGACTGCGCTGAGAAAGCCCGCAGACGAACTGGAAAAACTGGTAGATAAAAAATACTGGCCGTTCCCGACGTATGCGGATCTGCTTTTTGAGGTATAGAACGTTTCAAAGGCCGTTTCGGATGCAATAATAAATTTTTTTCAAAAAGGGTATTGCAATCGAAAAAAAACTGTTGTATAGTAATGAACCATAGAGGAGCGATCCTCACAAGTAAATATTTTTCAATGCGAACGAAGGCGTTTACACTAGTAGTGTAGCGCCTTTCTTTTTGTGCAAGTAAGTCGCAGGAAGCATGAAAAATTGCAAAATTAAGGAGGAAACGAAGATGAGTGAAGTATTAAATGTGGAAGAAATCTTTGGCAGTAAGGTATTCACTCTGGGGAAAATGAGGGAAAGATTACCCAAGAGCGTATACAAAGAAGTAAAGAAGATCATTGATCATGGCGGAGAGCTGTCACTGGCTACCGCAGATGTTGTAGCTAAAGCAATGAAGGACTGGGCCGTTGAGAATGGTGCAACCCATTATACACATTGGTTTCAGCCGCTGACAGGCATTACCGCAGAGAAGCATGACGCATTCGTAACTCATCCCGATGAATCCGGTAAGATGATCATGGAGTTCTCCGGTAAGGAACTGATCAAGGGCGAGCCCGATGCATCTTCCTTCCCCTCCGGAGGCTTACGAGCAACCTTTGAGGCAAGAGGCTATACTGCCTGGGATATCACATCTCCAGCATTCCTGAAAGAGGATGCTACCGGCGTGATCCTTTGCATTCCCACTGCATTCTGCTCTTACAAGGGTGAGGCACTGGATAAAAAGACACCGTTACTGCGTTCCATGGAAGCTGTCAGCACCCAGGCACTTCGTATCGTAAGACTGTTCGGCAACACGGAAGCTACGAAGGTAGTAGCAAGCGTTGGACCTGAGCAGGAATATTTCCTGGTAGACAGAGATAAATACCTGAAGCGTGAAGATCTGATCTTCGCCGGACGTACCCTGTTCGGTGCACCCGCACCCAAGGGACAGGAGCTGGAAGATCATTACTTCGGTACTATCCGTGAGAGAATCGGTTCTTTCATGAAAGACCTGAACATTGAACTGTGGAA
>QWCH01004870.1_pt1 | contig 11683 bp, 8 predicted proteins | sample 1972671 | NCBI WGS metagenome assembly QWCH01 (sample SAMN09866713, study PRJNA288562) | Human gut metagenome isolate term3_stool, whole genome shotgun sequencing... | isolation source: gut | host: Homo sapiens | place: USA: California | reverse complement strand
GACCCCCAACACCAGGACTTTAAAGGGTCAATCATATTGTAGCCAAAGGTGGGCAAATCCTGCGTGGCCAAAAGGGTCAAAGTCGCGTGGCTTTTCCACCCGTGTATATAATAACGGTCATTAAAGTCAAGTTGAGTGTCTTTTTCTTTTGGCAAGCCAATAATTATGCGCATTCGTTGGCTATTTCAAAATATATTACTACTTTTGTATTATAAACATCAATATAGTGAATATAATGGCGATATATAGTATTTAATTATCAGCATAATGATATATAAATATGAAAGATTTGTTTGAATACTCCACTCCTGAACTGGTACGCATGTTGGGTACTCGTTTTAGGGAATATAGAATGCGGTGCAATCTGACACAAAAAGAAGTGTCGGAACTTTCAGGTGTCGGGCTGACTACCATACACAAGTTTGAAAATGGCACGGCAGGCAATCTTTCATTATCAACATTTATTCTCTTGTTGAAGGTGGTAGGTCAGATTAATTCTTTAGACGATATTTTGCCGGAATTGCCCGAATCGCCTTATCTTATGCGTGAAAATGAGAAAAAAGCGCAACGAATCAGACACTCTAAATAAGACATACAGATATGATGAAGTCGTTAAAAATAATGCTTTGGGATGAAGAAATCGGTCGCTTGGCTTGGGATGAACGCCGACATCTTTCTTATTTCACATATAATCCCGATTTTATCAGAAAAGGATTGAATATTTCCCCTTTGGTTGCACCTGTTGATGGTACCAGAGGGCTGTTGCCTGTTTGGGGTGAAGATGCCAAGATTTACCAGAAGCTTCCGGCATTTGTCGCAGATTCATTGCCTGATGCCTGGGGTAACCAATTGTTTGATTTATGGCGTCAACAGCAAAAAATATCCAATTCAGAGATAAATCCGTTGGATAAGCTCTCGTTTATAGGCAGAAGAGGAATGGGAGCGTTAGAATTTATTCCGGAAACTAACAGGGAGCGAAGAACAGAAAAAATAGATGTTAAGTCGTTGGCAGATTTGGCAGAACGCATTTTCGTAGAAAGGGAGAATGCCCGTATTATGCCGGAGGAGTCCATAACCATGCAATCTTTGTTGACTGTAGGTACATCCGCTGGAGGGCGTCAGCCGAAAGCGATTATTGCGATAAACAGAGAAACAGGAGAGATACGAAGCGGTCAAATTGCGGCTTTGGATGGATATGACTATTATCTTCTCAAATTTGGTAACTCCGAATATTGTTCGGCAGAATTAGAAATGATTTATTATAAGTTGGCAACTATGGCAGGTATCAATATTATGCCGTCAATGTTATATTCAGTGGATGGAAACAATCATTTTTTAACTAAGCGCTTTGATCGTAATGGTGGAAAAAAGATTCATACACAGACTTTGGCTGCCATATATCCCGATGCAGAGAGTTATGAGCAATTGATATCTGTTTGCCGCAAACTCCATCTGCCGGATGCAGATTGTCAGGAAGTATTTCGAAGAATGGTCTTCAATATTCTGTCGAATAACACAGACGACCATAACAAGAACTTTTCATTTATTATGAATGAAGATGGTGCCTGGCGTCTTGCTCCTGCATACGATATTACCTACATCATTGACAGGGGCGGTTATTTGCCGAACAAGGAGCATTGCATGTATATTCGAGCCAAACTGTATGACATCACACGCTCGGATGTTATTGAATTTGCCCGTGATAACGGAATTCGTCGCCCCGATGCTATCATCAAAGATGTTGTTTCTTCCTTGAAGCAATTCCGTACAATAGCAATCGAGAATGGTGTGTCAGAATCATGGATAGGCAGAGTAGAGTCAACTATTACCAACCACCTGAAAGCATGGGACGAATGGGAATGCGAAGCCGAAGATACTGCAATGGAAATCAACGGACACACCATCAGCAATATGCATGTTGAGCAAACTTATAAAGGGAATTACCATCTGCTGGCAAGCATTGATGGCGTAGAAAGAAAATTTGTGATAAATAAAAAGAATGCAGACTTTGCCTATATAGAACAAATTGGTTTGGCAAATCTTACGACTGAGTATTTGAAAACTCTGGTGGAAAAATGTTTTAATCTGTAAGGTTAAGTTATGCTGACCAAAAGCCCCCCCCTTACAATGAGGATGCTGGGTGATCATTACGATGTTTGCGTTACGATAATTATGTAATGGTAAAAATCAGTATTTTCAGTTATTCGAAAAATTCAAATAACTGAAAATACTCTATCACAACATATCATATAATATGCAAAACAGAGCTATTTTGTTTACTATATGATACATTGAGGTCTTAAAGCATATCAACCAAGACAATATTTGCTACAAGACAAGGAACTTGCCCGGCTCAAAACCATTGGCGAGATGTTCATTTTGGAAAACATACCCCATCTGATTGCAAATTATCTTTGTTCCGTTTATCTCAGCATCAATGTTGGTATGCGAATGCCCATAAATCCATGCATCAATGCGACTGTCGGCAATAAGCCCACTCAGTTCAGTTGCGAATGCACTATTCAGCACAGAGCCTTTATGATGAGGGGCGACGACTTCCAACGTGGGAAGATGATGTGTTACTACCACAATGTGTTCTGCGGTACTCTCGATCAAACTTCGCTTAATGAAATTCAAGCAGAAAGTATGCATCTGATTAAATTCTTCTGTTTGAAGCAATTTTCCATTATACATTATCTGCCGAAAGTCGTTCATTCCTTTCCACACAAAATAATCGTCAGATGGAGAAATCTGAGACCATAAAGTGCTCATGATAAAGTCGGTATCGTCTATCCTCACTACCTGATTCTGGTAATATCCGACATTATCCTTGAACATCCAATTCCATTGCAGTCCCTTGTCCATCACATCACAATAATTGTAATACTCATGGTTTCCGGGCACGATAAGCACCTGGCGATAATTCTCAGATGCCCATTTCCAGAAATTAGCCAAAGGTGTAACTTTGTTTTTCAAATAGAATATATCTCCGGCAAGCACCAGTACATCACCCGTTACAGGCAATTCATTATGTTTCATCCACCTGCTGTTGTCACTGAACTCCAAATGCAGGTCGCTCATGTATTGTATCTTCATATTACCGTCCTCCTTTTTCTATTTGTTTACTAATAATTCTTTTAACCTGTTCAAATGATACTGGTGTAAAGTTGTTGTTATCGACTCCGACATCGTATTGTGTCGGATAAAGATACTGAAGCCTGTCTGCACCAATACCGGTATTGTTCTTTCTTGTGTGAACGTGTCCGAACAGTTGCCATACATCCTTGTATCCACCATCAAAGCATAGAAAGGGATAATGATTCAAATATATCCTCTGTTTGCCGATTTCTATGTGCATCTGCATTGTCACATATTCAAATCTGTCAATGTAACCTTGGCGTATATTCTTCAAATCATGGTTGCCCATAATCAGATATATCTTTCCGTTCAGCCTGTCAAGCATTTTAGTCCATTCAGCCGAACCGCCAAGACAGAAATCGCCCAAGTGAAACACGATATCATCTTGCCCGACTACGTTATTCCAATTGGAGATTATAATTTTATTCATCATTTCCACATCCTTGAACGGTCTGTTACAGAAACGAATGATATTCCCATGATAAAAATGGGTGTCAGATGTAAAAAACACCTTGCTGCCATCAAATTTATAGTTTGCTTTCGCATAGCTTTTTTCCGCCTCACCAATTGAAACGAGTTTCATTGGATTCGGCTTAGTCAAAAGGTTCGTATTCCATACGCCACTTTTCTCGTCTCGGCATAGTGAAACTCTGTTTCCCTCTGCGCTCGGCTTATCGAAAAGGTTCATTTCTTCTCAATTTATGTGCATCACTGCACGTTAATAATCTGGTTACTAACAGCCCATAAGACGGAAATGGCAGAAGGGCATCGTAAAGGCAACTGTCACAAATGGGCATAACAAAAAAAGTTGGAAAGTTTGGTAAAGACTCTCCAACTATTCAGTTTCTATTCTCTCAAAGTACAATAAAGTACTTGCTATGTTCGCTGGAAAGTATTTACTCTACGAGGTTCAATGCGTGAAACATGAACACTCGACACGGATTCTGTGCGTTTATTGCTCAGAATTGCGGTTGTTGGTAATATGTTCATTCTGTTTCTTTGCATCGTTAATGTTTATATTGTCTCAAAAGCGGTGCAAAATTAGTAAATAAATCCCATTCTTACATCACTTTACATTAAATTCTTTTGCTGCAAAATATATTCTTATCTTTCAGTGCTTTATAGCTTAATAGTGTTGTGTAGGTATATTGATTCATAATGTGCCATCTTCTTTGCCTTATTCTTGTTGACAAATGTTGCATCGATAAATAGTCATATGGAGAGTGGATAAAGAAATAAACTTTTCAAGTTGCATATGCCGCAAAGTTTTCGTAATTTTGCAGTTAATTGGGTGCGTTGTACTGTAAAGTTAACGCTCTGAAAATATAACGATTATTGTATTTAATGATAACAGATATTAATCATAGCAAGAAAGAGTTGGCAGAAACTTTTTTTCAACGTTTGGTAGATTCTTATGGGTATCTGCCAGAGCAGATGGAATTTGGTGTAAAGGTATCTCCAACATCGGTTGCGGATATTGCAATATGGCGTAGCCCAGATGATAAAAAATCTGGACTTGCTCCTGATATTTATGTTCTTGTTGCATGTAAAGCTGAGCATATAAAAATTAAAGCAGAAGATTATTTCGAGCAATATAAACAAGCGGTTCTAAATGATATGGCGTTTTATGTTGCTCATAATCTTAAAGAAACAAAAGTCTTTTATATTGACCGAAATGCTAGACCACTAAAAATAGAGCGTATTAGCGATTTCCCGACAGCACAAGATATTGTTTCAGACCAGAATCTAACTTTATTTGTAAATAAAGTACGAGGTTATTCAAAAGATAAATTTTTGAAGACCTTAACTCGTTGTCATAACATTATACGCAATGTTGATAAGTTCTCACCAGAAGCTGCATTTGATGAGATAAGCAAAATCTTATTCATAAAAATGCTTTATGAACGTGATGCAAAAGATGAACTCGTTTATAGCAAGGATAAATTCATAAAAGATGAACTATCATATAATGGCGAGGTAGACTATATTCAGCATCTATTTAATGAAGTTAAGAGAACTTACTCGACAGACGGTCTTTTTGATTCAGAAGATAAAATAAGAATTCGCAGAGAAAGCTTCTTGCTCATTTTAGAGGAATTAAGCAGTGTTGAATTATATGATACTTCTGACGACATTAAGGGTATTGCATTTGAACTATTCTTAGGTAAAACATTCCGAGGAGAATTAGGACAGTTTTTCACTCCTAGAACCATAGTAAATTATATGGTTGAAGTACTGAATGTAAAGGAGGGTGATAAAGTGTGTGACCCATGCTGTGGAAGTGGCGGATTCCTTATAAAAGCATTTGAACATGTACAGAATCAGATAGATCAAGACATCCATAAACAGATTACTATGTTGATGGACAATCTGAATCTTTCCGATACTGAAAAACAATATAAAATTAACACTTTGCTAAGTGAGTGCGATAAGACAAAAGAAGGCAGTCGTTATCACAAACTTTGTCATGACTATTTCTTTGGAGTGGATGCCAATGCACGTATGGCTCGTACTTCAAAAATGAATATGATTATGCATGGTGATGGGCATGTGGGAGTCTATCTACACGATGGTCTCATTAATGTTGGAGGTGTTTATGACAATAACTTTGACGTGATTCTTATAAATCCACCCTTCGGAGCTCATGTAGAAAAAGACATGCGTATTACCAGTTCTGACATCCCTACTGATAGGGAAAGAGCTTTATATGAGGAGTTGTTTGGTAGTGAATACATTAGTAAAGTATACACTCCTATTAAAGAGTATGCACAAGAAATAGGAAAAGACAAGAAAATCGGAAAGCGTATATTAGAACTATATCAAATTAACAACAATAGCACAGAAATCTTATTCATTGAACGTTGTATAAATTTGCTAAAGCCGGGGAAACGCGCAGGTGTTGTGTTACCTGAAGGAGTGTTGGATAATCCTGCATTAGACCGTGTTCGTAAGTTTATAGAATCACGTGCTAAAATACTCAACATTACATCAATCCCAGCCGATGTGTTTTTGTCATCTGGTGCAAATATAAAACCAAGTCTTGTCTTTATTGAGAAGTTCATGGATGGCGAGATACCAGAAAAGGACTATTTGTTATCTGTTACCAAAGTAAATGATGCCGGAATTTCTTCTACAGGATTACCTTCAAACAACGAAGAATTGCCGATAGCGGCTAAAGAAGTTGCTTCTTGGCTAAGTGGAGAAGTTCAGTCAAATATGATATATACAAAAATAGTAAATCGTTCAGATTTATCTAGCTGGAGTGTTAAGTCTATTTTTGACACAACTAGTGTTAACTATAATCCTTTATATAAGAAAGTAAGGATTGGAAATGTCGTGTCATTAAGTAAAGATGTTATTTGCGTTGAACCTAATATTGAATACACTCGATTAACAGTAAAACTATTCAATAAAGGCATTCAGGAACGTGATTCCGTTATAGGTGCTCTAATTGGTACCAAACGTCAAACTAGAGTAAAAGGTGGCCAATTTATTATTTCAAAGATAGATGGCAAAAGTGCGGCTTTTGGTATTGTGGACTCATCTCTCGAAGGGGCTATTGTTACTCCGGATTTTTTGGTATATGATATTGATACGACACAAATACTTCCTGAATATTTAGAGTTAGTATTAACTAATGATGCTATTTTGAATCAGTTCTCTATTTCAAGTAGTGGAACTACAGGAAGAAGAAGATTGTCTCAGAAAGTATTTGAAAACACGTTAATAGCTTTACCGTCAATTGATGAGCAACGTAACCTCTTAGCAAAGATTTTAGAGATTAGAGAAACTCAAAAATCCTTGGAAGAACAGATGCAAAAAAATATAGAATACTTCAACAACAAGATTTTCTCATAATATGAAGCTACTAGCACTGAAAATTATTTCTGGGTTTAGAAACCTTGAAGGCTTAAATTTACGTTTTGATTCGACCAATGATACATATGTGATTATAGGCAACAATGGCACTGGTAAAACGAATATATTAGAAGCATTAAGTAGTGTTTTTTCAACATTATTAAGCCATTCAACTGATTTCATGTTCAGCTTTGTGTTACGTTACGAAATCAACGATATTACATATCGGGTAAAGCATGATAAAGCTACATCTACTACCGAGTACCAAAAAGATGATGTTGTAGTAACTGATGTGGATATGATTTATCCCAATCGAATAGTATGTAACTACAGCGGTGAAGATACTCGAATGTGGGATAACTACTATAAAAAAGCGAATGAAGAGTATTTAGAAAGTGTGCGTACAGCTGAAGCTCCCAATGTTTTATCTATGATATACATTGATAGAACTATGTGGAAATACATATTATTATGTATGCTTGCAACACGAGATGTTAATATTGCATTTGATAAGTTCCTTCAAGAAAAATTGGGAATAGCTTCAGGTAATTTGGATTCCATTGATTTGAATTTCAATACAGCAAAGCTAAGTAAATGGAGAAGGGAGAATCAAATAACATTATTCATCCGTCAACTTCGTGCTTTATTTGGAGATAGCCCGAGCATATCATCTAATGATATTTCCAAATTCAATCCTAATGATGATGACGCTCGTCTGCTATTTAATAAGTATATGGGCGCTAGCCAAGTTATAGATACTTTGAATATCTCATTTAACGGCGGAATTGAGTCTGCATTTTTAAGTGAGGGAGAAAAGAAGATGATGGTTATACTATTCATCTTAGAGGCTATATCAGATGAACAAACATTGGTATTAATGGATGAACCTGACAGTCATATACATATATCAAGGAAGAGTGAACTGAGAGAAATGTTTGATCATATGAGCCATCGTAGCAATATAATAACATCACACTCGCCAACCTTGACCGCTTCTTTTGAAGAGAAAACTAAAGGCGCAATCGTTATGCTTGATAAGGATGAAAATGGTAAGGCGAAGGTTATTGATAAAGACATTGTTAACCTAGTTGAAAGATTAACTAGTGGTATTTGGACTTCTCAAAAACAGAATCTTTTCCTTGCATCTCATGATGATATATTAATAGTAGAAGGTCCAACCGATGAAACATTTATATATGCGGCACTCAAGTATTTCAAAAAAAATGGGAGATATACAAGCTTGTCATTTGAATTTATTCCTTGTGGAGGAGCATCCAATGTGAAAGCATTTGCACAAAAATTTACTCCAAAAGATGGACAAACAGTTGTTGCCTTATTTGATGGAGATGATGCAGGCGTAAAAAGTATGAACCAAGTTATACCATGTACGTTAGGTAAAAAAATAAAATGGGATATTAAGAATTTTGGTAAGGCTCGCAAGAATCAGCGTACGTGGTTCTCATTTTATCCTCCATATGCGCGTAGAAAAAATATCGAGAACTTTAATATTGAAGACTATTTTACATGTCAATTATTTCGCAAATATATTTTGTCATTTACCTCTCTTGATACAATAAAGAGTAAAGATGGTCTCAAAGGTAAATTGGAGGAAGATTGTAAAAAAGGGAAAATTGATGAAAAGTTTTATGAGAAGTTTAGCACCTTATTCGATCATATTGTAGCAATAAAAGAAGCAGAGAAACGAGGAGATGTAGCTATATAGATGTTTTGTCATTGTTCACTTATCCGACAGATATTAACTATTTTGTAATAATTGTATCAAGTGGTGAATGTATATTGATTTTATGTATGGGTGAAAAATCTGTGTTTTAGCCAACTAACAACCTGAAAGTTGTGGATTCCCAATTATTTATAGTACCTTTGTCTGCGATAAGACAAAGGTATTCTGATATTATACAGTGATGGAAGTACAAATTGATACGTCTTTAGAACAGTCTGAAAATATTATCGCAGATGATATAGATGCGTGGATGTTGCATTCACAGACTATTGCAACAATTATGTCGAATCGAATGGAGCATCTCGGTATGACTCAAAAGGCGTTGGCTATGAAGATGAATTGTTCTCAGCAATACATATCTAAAGTACTGAAAGGACGGGAGAATCTGTCATTGGAAACTCTGTGCAAGATTGAAAAAGCATTGGATGTCAAGATACTGAACAGTAATATAAAAGTAAAGTAACCACTCATAATAAGGCAAGGATATGTCAACACAAAGCGAAGCGGCATTGGAAGCCGGACTGATAAAAACTCTTCAGCAAATGGATTATGAGTATGTCCAGATTGCAGAAGAGGATAATTTGTATGCTAATTTCAAACGGCAGTTGGAAATCCACAACCGCAAAAGATTGGAGGAACACGGACGTACTGAGTTTACAGCAGAGGAGTTTGAGAAAATTCTAATCTACCTTGAAGGTGGCACCCGCTTTGAAAAGGCGAAGAAGCTTCGTGACCTCTATCCGCTTGATACCACAAACGGACAGAGGATTTGGGTGGAATTTCTCAATAGACAGCAGTGGTGTCAGAACGAGTTTCAGGTTTCAAATCAGATAACTGTGGAAGGACGCAAGAAATGCCGTTATGATGTGACAATCCTTATCAATGGCTTGCCTTTGGTACAGATTGAATTGAAACGTCGTGGCGTTGAACTGAAACAGGCATACAACCAAATACAGCGTTATCACAAAACTTCATTCCACGGACTGTTTGACTATATTCAGTTGTTTGTCATCTCAAATGGTGTCAATACCCGTTATTTTGCCAATAATCCAAATAGCGGCTACAAGTTTACATTCAATTGGACTGATGTTCAAAATCATCCATTCAATGAAATGGATATGTTTGCAGCATTCTTTTTGGAAAAATGCACGCTTGGAAAAATCATCGGCAAATACATTGTGCTTCATGAGGGTGACAAATGCCTGATGGTGCTTCGCCCATATCAGTTCTATGCCGTAGAAAAGATTTTGGACAGGGTGCAAAACTCCAATGACAACGGTTATATCTGGCATACAACAGGTGCAGGAAAGACATTGACATCGTTCAAGGCAGCACAGCTTGTATCGGAATTGGATGATGTGGACAAGGTGATGTTCGTAGTTGATCGCCATGACCTCGATACACAGACCCAATCGGAATATGAAGCATTTGAACCGGGTGCGGTGGATAGTACTGATATTACGGATGAACTTGTAAAACGCCTGCAAAGCAATTCTAAGATTATTATCACTACCATTCAGAAACTTAATGCCGCAGTAAGCAAAACATGGTACAGCAGCAAGATTGAGGATATTCGTCATTCCCGTATCGTTATGATATTTGATGAGTGCCATCGCAGCCACTTTGGAGATAGTCATAAGAAAATTATGAAGTTCTTTGACAATGCCCAAATATTCGGATTTACGGGAACACCTATTTTTACCGAGAATGCTGTAGACGGTCATACGACTAAAGAAATATTCGGAAATTGTCTTCATAAATATCTTATTAAGGATGCTATTGCCGATGAAAATGTGCTTGGTTTCCTTGTGGAGTATTATCATGGCAACGAAATTGTTGATAACGACAATCAAAGTCGTATGGAAGAAATTGCCAAATTCATTATCAATAATTTCAACAAGTCTACATTCGACGGAGAATTTGATGCGCTGTTTGCCGTGCAGTCCGTACCGATGCTTATCCGCTATTACAAGATATTCAAATCGTTAAAGCCAAGTATTCGTATTGGTGCAGTATTTACCTATGGTGCAAACAGTAGTCAGGATGATGACCAGACAGGTATGGGTACAGGGCAATATGTTAGTGAGAGCGTAGGCGAAGCGGATGAGATGCAAGCTATCATGGACGATTATAATGAAATGTTTGGTACAGCATTTACTACCGAAAATTTCCGTGCATACTACGATGACATCAACCTGCGTATGAAAAAGAAGAAAGCGGATATGAAACCGCTTGACCTTTGTCTTGTCGTGGGTATGTTCCTTACAGGCTTTGATAGCAAAAAGCTGAACACGCTTTATGTAGATAAGAATATGGAATATCATGGTCTGCTGCAAGCATTCAGCCGTACCAACCGGGTGTTGAACGAGAAGAAACGATTCGGCAAGATTGTGTGTTTCCGTGATTTGAAAAGCAATGTCGATAAGTCTATCAAATTGTTCAGCAACTCAGATAATCCGGAAGATATAATCCGTCCTCCGTTTGAGGATGTAAAGAAGGAATATAAGAACTTGACAACAGATTTTCTGCAGAAATATCCTACGCCAAGTAGTATAGACCTTCTGCAAAGCGAAAATGACAAGAAGAATTTTGTGCTTGCATTCCGTGATATTATCCGTAAACATGCAGAAATACAGATATACGAAGACTACAATGAAGATGCAGATGACCTTGGAATGACTGAACAACAGTTCAACGATTATAAAAGTAAATATCTTGATATTACAGTTGGGTTTATCGATCCACCGGTAACACCGTCTGTTGTTGCGGAAGATTCTGTGCCTTATGGAAATAGTCAAGGTTTGGAAGATATTGATTTCTGTCTTGAATTATTACACAGCAACATAATTAGGGACATTCAGTAAATACTATAAAATTAGCCAACTAATTCATACATAAAATATTGCGAATTAGTTGGCTTTTTTGTATCTTTAGGTATTCCCCCGC
>QWCH01007401.1_pt1 | contig 11709 bp, 7 predicted proteins | sample 1972671 | NCBI WGS metagenome assembly QWCH01 (sample SAMN09866713, study PRJNA288562) | Human gut metagenome isolate term3_stool, whole genome shotgun sequencing... | isolation source: gut | host: Homo sapiens | place: USA: California | reverse complement strand
CTCACTAATCAACTGGGAAAAATTTTTCGATTTGTACGAAGGAATTTTGAAAATTTCCTTTGAAAGCCTCTCTACTAACCAACTGGGAAATTTTTTCGGTTTTGAACGAAAAAACTTTTGAGAATTTTTCTGCGAACCCTACTACTAATCAACTGGGAACTTTTCGGGCAAATAACAAATGGGTTTTAGAAAAATTTTTTAAGTGCCCCTCCTACTAACCAATTGGGAAATTTTTTGAGATTTTGGCAAAGTAATTTGAAAAATTCTCTCAACTTTTCAAAAGGTCCCTCTACTTACTCTGAATAAGGGGTGCCGTTTGGCAGGGTGTTTCGAGAAATTTCTCAATTTTTCTATCAAGACACAAAAAGCCGCCCTCCCGATGATGAGAGGACGGCTGGTAATCACTATTGACTTATAGATGGCTCATATAGGAATAGGGCACCGACCTAACGGTCGATGCCCTAGATTTCTCGCCAAAAACTGTTATCACAGTAAAGAACACGGATCGTCGTCAGGTGTCAAAATATAAGTATGCTCTTTGGCTCTCGTTACTGCGACTCGCAAGTTTAAGATGGCTTGTTCTCTGCGTTCTGGCTTTGAAATAATTCTATTCTGATATCTTCCCTCGTATATAATCACTGCATCAAACTCTTTTCCTTTCGATTTATGTATAGTCATAATATTTATGCCGCTCCATTTCCTCGTACTCATTGAAAAATGCTCTTGTGTTAAGGCGTTAGCAACCGCTTCTGTTGCACCAACATAAGAAGCGTTTTCACGCCAAAGTTCATCTAACGATGCGTAGAGTTGTGAGCCGCGTTGGAGGAGCCTCAAATGCTTTGCATCTTTAAGAAGGTTTTGATATGCCTCTGACTGCTCATTTCCAATGATAGTCAATACAATTTTCCAATCATTTATTACATTTCCAGAAAATTGTGCCGAATTTGTCAAAGATACAATATCCTGTGTATCAGCAATCAGCTTTTCACGGTTTTTTCCTTGAATCTTCTTTGTTGAGGAATACTGGCTCAGTGCAGACGCGAGAGATACATCTGCCTTTGAAGGTGGTTTATCAGCTCCTTTTCGGCCCAGTATATGCTCAATCAATGGAGTAAGAACCGCTGATTCAGTACAGCATTTTTGTGACCCGGTCTCTAAAATGCTAGCGATTGTTAAAGCGGCTAAGTATGGGCCAGCAGTATCAACAGCTACTTCGTGTTCAATAACTGGGCATTTTTTGCCGTTCTGCAACTGCTGCTCTCGCTGAAAAGAGTCTGAAACTTCCAGCATAAGCGCATTTGTTGGAACCAGTATGGCCAAGGACCAATCGGTTTTCTTCATCTCATATAAGCTTTTTTGGACTTCTAACACCTTGTATTTCAACACCAAATGTGTATATGGCAATTTTCGAAATGGGTATCGGCACACTGAAACATCTTTATATCGTTTCCCTGCGTTTTTGCCTTGCAATAAATCATTTCCAAATTCAGCAATGTCTTTTCCATTGCTACGATTGTTCTGCTGCCCAAAATCGAAAATCTTCGGTTTAAAAGATTCAATAAATTGTGTAATTCTTTTTGGATCAGCTCCTCTAAAGTCGTAAATTCTTTGTTCCGGATCGGCCAATGCTATTAGTTTCGACTGGGTTCCTAATAATTGAATCAACTGCCACTCATCGGCACTGGTATCTTGAAATTCGTCAAGAATTATAACAGGATACATAGCACAAATTATTTTCTTGAGTGCGTGACTTTCGGTCAGAAGCCGTGTGCAAATATTTGCGAATATATCAAAATGAACCGTTCCTTCCGTGTTGAACATTTCGAGCATTTTCTTTTTCCGTTCCACCTCATTTAGCCCCGATAAACGGTGTCCAGATTCGTGAGGCGGTAACAGATGGAGTGGCTGTGAATTGAGCAAATATCCGTGATGCTTAATTATATTCCAAATGAAACCGTGGTAAGTATTGATTTCAATCTGTTTTTTTAATTCTTGAGGTATAAGTTCGCCTGCTTGTTCTTCTACTCTTGATATAGTTGCACGCGCAAAACTCAAGAAAAGTATCTTTTGCGATTTGCGAATAGTATTTGAGTCGGCTGTCAACTCTTTCGCCTTAAATAGCGCAATAGTTGTTTTTCCGGATCCCGGTCCACCCATAATGAGCAAATTACCATCCGACGCTAGTATCTCATTTCGCAAATCATCTTTTTTGAACTCTATCATACTTCACCTTCGGTCATAACCGAAACAGCCTGAAGCGAATAAACCGATTTTTCTATTGCAAATATGGTCTCAGTTATGAATTTGGGCATTTCACTTTCAGAACAATATTCAATTAATTCAGCAAGCGACCCATCTCCTTTTTTGTGTTTGAAAAAAGCCTTCATAATTTTATAGAGTTTCTCAAATTCCATACCCGTCCGTGGTGCTTCAGTACTCAAATTAGATGGCCACTCATTATCTTTGACAAGTTTCAGCCCATATTTTAACAGCGTATCTTGGTTCACTCCTTTTAATACAACATCTTCTATTCCGTGCTCTGTTGCCTCGTACATATAGTCAACTGCAACTTCTATCTTCTTTCGTACATCATCATCTTGCTTGTCAAAAATTGCGTATACTGTTTTACCCATCTTCTTATAGTATTCACCCAATGGTGCCACCTGTGTATCCGTATTTGCCTGTACAAGAGCTATACCCAGCAAATCGAAAGAACAATTTCTTTCCGGATGCAGGCGTTGAAGTTTTTTCGCCGCTGTTGAATAAACATCATACTCGGTTCTTCCTTCAACAATAAGCACACGCCGGGCCAGCAACGATTCGCAAAAACGCCTTCTCATTTCTTCTCGGTATGCCTTCATTTTAACCGTAGGCGGCATTCCAGCTGGAGCTGCTGTAAGATCCCCATTTGTTTTAGAAATTACCAATATTTGATCGGGTGGGAATTCCTCAATCACATATGGCGAATGGGATGTGAAAAGAGCCTGTGTAGATTTTTCTATCACAGTTGAAATTACCCTTTTCTGAATATGGGGAGGTAAAGCAATTTCTGGCTCTTCCATTGCAAAAATTACATTTTCTTTTATATCAGCAATGATTGACAAGAGCGAAAGTACAAGCGTATTAACAGTTCCCGTCCCCTGATGCGTATATGGCGTCAAGTATTCAGTACCATCTTCGCGATACGCTCCAGACCCCATAAAAACCGTAAGCACTTTGCGCAGATGTTCTCGAGTCAAATTTGAAACTTTTATTTGCGGCTTGTCTGCCGCCTCGCACGAAACAATGTTTGATAGCGAGTCCTGTACCGATGTCAATATGTCTGAAACGCCTAATTCAGACTCGTTTGCCACTGAAACGCCCTTAAGCTGCTTGAGAACATCCTCCCACATTTGTGGTTTGACCTCTTTCATCTGGAGAATTATATCCAGCAAGGACCCTCTCTCTAGGCTTAGTGCGCGGCTTCCTGTTCTAAGGGTGCGTAAGTATAGAAATCCACAATTTCGTTTATCTTTTTTTCTAAATAATTCAGGTGTGCTTCCTTCGCGAAGTGTCTCAGCAAAGTACGTTTGCCCTTCAAAGTCATCCTCTTCTAAATTATAGTTTCCTTGAAAGGCTAGCCTGAGGGCCGGTTCGACTGACTCTACATCCGTACTGCTCGTAGGAGGCCCGCTTATAAGAGCTCATTTACATCTATCCCACCACTCAATGTGATTTCCAAAATATATTTTCTGGTCTTCACTTAATCCGATAACTGTAACTTCTATTTTAATCTGGACCGGAGTATCGTTTGCCAAATATTCTCCCGCATAAAAATAGTGTTCATCTATTACAGGACTTCGTGAAAGGCGATCTGGTCCCATAACCAAATCAATAGCCTCAAATAGAGTGGATTTTCCTGAGTTGTTATCGCCGACAAACACTGCATTTTTGCTTACTAAAATAGACGCATTTTTGATCCCTCGAAAATTTGAAACATCAATTTTACATATGTTCACAACTGCATCCCCCTCTACAAACAACTTTGAATTTTAACAAGGCACTTTGCTTTTTAACTGCAAAAAATTAACTCAGCAATCAGCTTTTCCTCATCTCCCGATACACCACATCGGCCAATGCGCTCATAATGGCATTGTACTTGTGCTGATCCTCAAAAAGCGAGGTATAGGTATCCTGCGATTCCAGATAGCTGTCCTGGGCCGCTGCACCGAAGGCCTTAGGGAAAATGCTTTCCACAAAAATCTGCGGATCTGAGGTCTGCGCCATCTTGGTCAGCTTCTTGTCGGCCATCAGACGGCTACGCAGAGCCGTCAGCAGCACTTTGTCTCCCTCGGTGAATTCACCCTTGTACTTTTCGTTGATCTTGGCGATGATCTCATCCAGCGGCGACTTTGTGTCCAGTCCCATTGCACCCTTTTGCTTGGCCGGTTCGTACACGCCCTTCACCTGTTCCAACTCAATACTTCCGGCGAAGGTCTTTTGCAGCTTGTAGTATTCCAGCTTCAACTTACCCTCAAGGTCCACCATATCCGTGGTTTCCGCAGGCAGCAAATTGATCAGATAACAACAGAATACATATTCCTTATGCAGCTCCTTATCGAACATCCGCAGGATCTGGGAAATATAGCCGTACCACTTAATGAGATTGCGCACCTGACGGCGGAACTGATACCGCTCGTTGGGCGTTTTTTGATTATAACGGTCTGCCACCGGCTTCAACACACTGGTCATTCGCCCCATCGCCCGGGCATCCTGCCGGCCTGTGCTGAAATACTCCTTGGCAAAAGCCTCAATATCTGCATCGTTATAGACCGCAAATCCCCGCAGCTCCTTCTGCGTCTGATAGATCAGGTCAGTGTTGACCTCCTGCGAAAGCGAGGTTTCTTGATAGAACGGCTGAAACGCCTCCAAAATGTCCTCTTTCTTGTTGGCAAAATCGAGAACGAAAGTGTCCACCTTGCCGGTGCAGGTGCGATTCAATCTGGACAGCGTCTGCACCGCTTTGACGCCCTTAAGCTTCTTGTCCACGATCATCGTGTGCAGCAGCGGCTCGTCAAAGCCGGTCTGGTACTTCTCGGCAACGATCAGCACATTGAAATGGTCGTGGAACTCCGCCTTGGTCTGCGTTTCGGCGATGTGCGTTCCATCCGCACGAACATTCAATTTCGGCTCGGTATACTCCTCATCACCGTCCTGCACAGCACCCGAAAAGGCCACCAGCACCTGCACATCGTTGTACTTCTGCTCCTCTATGTAGCGTTTGACCTCGTGGTAGTAGCGCACTGCCGCAAGGCGGGACGAGGTAATAACCATCATTTTACCCCTGCCGCCGATCTTGTTTCGGGTGGTTTCCCGGAAGGTCTCCACGATGATCTGCGCCTTCTGCGAGATGTTATACGGATGCAGCTCCTGATATTTGCGGATCACCTTAGCCGCACGGCTGGCGGGCACATCCGGGTTATCTTCGGAGGTTTTGACGATTTTGAAGCAGGTGTCATAGGTCATATAGTTCTGGAGCACATCCAGAATAAAGCCTTCCTCAATGGCCTGCCGCATACTGTAAATGTGGAACGGATGAAAGCTGCCGTCCTCATATTCCGTGCCGAACAGCTCCAGCGTCTTGTCCTTGGGCGTTGCGGTAAAGGCAAAGAAGGACAAATTCTTATGCCGCCCCTGAACGGTCATTTCCCGCATCAGGCGGTCGTCCGGGTCCAGCTCTTCTTCGGCCTTGCCCTCGATCTCAGCGTATTCCCGCAGAGCGTCCTCGGTATCCGCAAGGGCGGCTTTCAGCTTCAGAGCCGAGCTGCCGGTCTGGGAAGAATGGGCCTCGTCCACGATAATCGCAAAGTTCCGTCCCGCCACCTTATCCACTTCCTGATAGATGACCGGGAACTTCTGCAAGGTGGTGACGATAATGCGCACGCCGCCGTTGATAGCATCCCGCAGATCCTTGGAGGTCTTATCTTCCCCGATGGTCTCAATGGCGCCGAGGGTGTGGTCAAAGCCGGAAATGGTCTCCTGCAGCTGCGCATCCAGCACGGTGCGGTCGGTAACTACGACCACGCTGGAGAACACCGGCTTGTTCTCCTCATTGAACAGCGAGGCCAGCCGGTAAGCCGTCCACGCAATGGAATTGGACTTGCCGCTTCCGGCACTGTGCTGGATCAGATAATTATGCCCGGCTCCGTTCTGCCTGACATCGGCCAGCAGCTTGCGCACCACATCCAGCTGATGATAGCGCGGAAAAATCAGCGTTTTGCCGTCCTTCAGGTTCATAAACTTCTGGACAATGTCCATCATACTGTCCTTCTGAAAGACATTCTCCCACAGATATGCCGTCGGGTAGCCGTTTGGGTTTGCCGGATTGCCCTTGCCGCCGTCGTTTCCGGCTCCGTTGGAGCCCTGGTTAAAGGGCAGGAAATAGGTGTTCTTTCCGGCGAGCTTTGCGGTCATCCACACCTCGGTGTGATCCACGCAGAAATAGGCCAGAATGCGCTTGTTGAACTGGAAACAAACCTCTCGCGGGTCGCGGTCATACATCCACTGCCGCTTGGCGTCATCCACCGTTTGTCCGGTGTACTGGTTTTTTAATTCAAAAGCGAATACCGGGATGCCGTTGAGCACCAGCACCATATCCACGCTCTTTTTCGTATCGGCGGAGAAGTACCACTGGCGGTAGCACTCGATGGTGTTTGCCGCCCACTGGGCAGCTGCCGCCTGATTCAGGGCAGACTCCGGCTTGAAATAGCACACCCGAAAACGCAGCCCACGGTGCTTGAAGCCGTGGCGCAGGACAGAGAGCAGCCCCTCCGTCTCGCAGGCGGTGTTGAACGCCGTGCAGAACTTTCGCACCGGATCAAGCTGATTGGCGTTTTCAAATCGCGCCCACTCCTTGGGCTGGGTGCGCTGAACGAAGTCGATCAGGGTATTCACATAGAGCCCCTGTTTCGCGTCATAGGTGTCTGCGCCCTTGGTATATCCGCCCGCCGGGGAGAGAAAGAAGGATTCTATATCCGCTTCAAAACGCTTTTCGGTGGTGATCATTTGAATTTCCTCACTTTACCTTTTCGTGAATTCTCGGATTCCACGCATGCTCCAATGTTCAGCATATCTCCATCCAATATCATCAGATAGCAATACTCATTTCCATAAATGTCCTCAACGAACAATTTCCAACCGTGCATTGTTTCATTTTTGCTTGACAAGAAGATGCTCAAACCTGTGACGCAGTTTTTATCGACAATATTGCCCCATATTGGGATGTATGTATGATTGTCTGTAGTCACTTTCTTGACAACAGCGATGCCGTTGTCGCTGTTTTTAACATAACACTGTAGCGCATAATCACACCTGTCGCCTTCTGCTGACTTTAATGGCACATGCGGAATGCTGTCCCACGCAGGTGCCTGCATAGGATGCTCCATAAATAAATAGGGCTTTGCCTCTTGAATCCGGATATGGTCACTTTCGATTGTCCGTTGCACGCCCCACATTGTTAGACCGCCGCCAATGAGTGCGCATATAATCGGGATTATCACATCAGTCAGCCAACACACTTGTTTTGACCTCCTTCTTGCCAGTCACATACTCATAAATCAGAGATTTCTTGTAGTTTTCAATTTCGGTCAGGTATTGCTGTTTCTTTGCTATCATTACCTCTATACCCCTACATTTTTCATTCAAGTAACTTGCTATTTCTTTTTGTTCATCTACAGGTGGAACGACAACAGGAAAATTCAGAAACTTATCTGCTTGAAGTCGCCATCTTCCCATTCCGCTGACGCCTTGACCAAGGCCATAGAAAATACGGTTAAAATAGCACATCTGCATTAAATAGAGATAGTAAGAACTGTCATTTTTCTCGGCATCATCAAGAACAAATACTCGATAGTCAGGACTTGTAACACCAGAATATTTTGAAATATCAACCCAACCTGTCAGCAAATCCATATGGTTCATTGCAAAATCACCGGGAGCAAGCAACTGGTATTGGCTGTAGTTAGCAGCAATCTGCCCTTCGTTCTTTGATAAATCTTTTGGCTGAATTCCTCTCTGCGTAATAGAAAGAACCGTGTAGCCTTCTTTTCCTGCAATATCTTTTTTGATATGAAACAGATATTTAATTCGCTTCATTACCCAGTTGCAGGGGATTTCTTCAAACCAAACACTCCCGCTGTCCTTCATTGGCCTGTCGCCACGGATGCCCTTGGTGACTGCCTGTGTAATGACCGCCTGTTTCAGCTTTTTGTATTCTTCAATTGACGCACGGGTCTTTTCCAATACAGTGTCGATCTCGGCGCACTCCGCATCCAAAAACGCAGCAATGCGCTCCTGCTCGGCATATTCCGGGACAGGAACAGTAATAGATTTCATTTCCTGCCAGCGGGTTGTCCAAAGATCGGCTACAATTCCGTGCCCCCACTTATAAAATTCATCCGCAAACAATGTGGTGTGGAAAAGCCAGCTGTAATAGCCGGGATGCATAGCCGTCCTCGGTGTCAAAATGATATTGATTAGGGAAACAGACCCATCTAACGGAGAAATACCACAAGAACCACGACGGTCAGAGCGGCTGTTGATTGCAAAGTCTCCAACCCGCACCAGTTTTCTGTTGTCTCCGTCATCTGTCTTTGCAGCGGTAGCAAGCTGCGGCAGAATGCCTTGCATTGTCACCGATAACGGCTGATAATCTTTGTCGGAAACCTTTTCATTTCGCTGCGTATATAGGCTTCCAATTTTCGAAAGCAGCCAATCCTGCGGTATAGCCCCGATCCACTCAATCCCGCTGTCTTTCATTTCACGCATAACATCACCTTAGACATACCTTTGCAAAATCTCTTGCAAAATCATTAAGCTCCAGTAACCCCTTAGAACCTACTTTTGCTATATAAGACTCTCCTGTTATTTGATTCGCCCATGCTTTGAGAGATTCGATATAACTATTATCGATCAGCTTATTATAAACTTCATCGTCAATTCTCATCTTTAGAAAATCAATAGTCAGCAGGCCTAACCTCTCTAAATTTTGAAGCGATTTCGATATATCATTCGGGTTTAGCTTATCAACTTCTATGCCCACCAAATACAGCGGCAGATATTCTTTTCTTATTTGGCGCTTCTCTTCATCAATTTTGCACAAATCCATTTTGCAAATAGGGATTGTTTCTGCTTTAGCACATTCATTAAAAATTGTTTTGAAAACCCTAGCATCTGCCGGTGACAACTGCTCAATAACTTTTACGAATGCAGGTGTACACAAATTTTGCGTTCTCATATCCATATCGCTCACAAGTAAGTTTGAGAACAGTTCCGCCAAATCATCGTCCATTATGTTGTATTTGAGTGACTCCATTGTGGGTCCAACGATATGTAATTGCGGTTCAACCCGCTCTTTTTCAGGAATGCTATTATATTTGTGCTCCATTTCTTTTTCAAACGCGATTGCCTTTTGCTCATATCTAATGTTGAGTTTTTTCAGAGGGTACATGACCACATGATTGAAAAAGCCGGACAATGTCCCGAAAAATCCACCCACATTCTTTGCTGTTGGTTGTACTGTGTCCGCATAGACATCTTTAGCTGTTTCTTTTGCGACAGACAATGCGGTTTCTTTTACAATATTCTCATTTTCCATCTTTATCCCTCCTTGTGAAACAGTGTGTTCAGGCTGTCGGCAATCTCACGCTCCAGTTTTTGGATCCGCTCCACAATGTCGTCCACCGGCTCCGGCGGCTGATACTCGTAGAAATAGCGGGTCATCGGAATTTCATAGCCCACCTTGGTCTTGCTCTTGTCGATCCACGCATCCGGGGCGTAGGGTAGGACCTCCCGGGCAAAATAAGCGTCAATATCCTGCACCAGCGGCACATTTTCAGTGTCCCTCAGGGCGGTGTCCGCCACCGGCTTGCCCCGCTTCATCACGATCTCGCCGTTTTCGTCCCGCTGCGGACGCTCTACTACAATTTTGTTGTAGCCGAACTCCTCACTGCCGAAAATCTTGCTCTCGCAGTACACGCCGGACTTATCCCCATACACGGCATTGTTCCGGTATTCGCCGTAGGCCTGCACGATCAGCTCCCGGCAATGGTCGCTGATGTCGTTGCGCTTGGTGCCGATGGCTTTGCGGCGCTGTTCATAGCAGTGGGACGCGTCAATGAGCTGCACCTTGCCGCAGCGGTAGGCGGGCTTGTCCTTGCACAGCACCCAGATATAGGTGGAAATGCCGGTGTTCATAAACTGGTCGGTGGAAAGCTGGACAATGGCGTCCAGCCAATCGTTTTCCAAGATATATTGGCGGATATTGCTGGGGCCGCTCCCGGCGTCCCTGGCAAACAGAGGCGATCCGTTCTGAATGATCGCCATTTTGCCGCCCGGCGCCAGCTTGGACAGGCCGTTGAGCACAAAAAGCTGCTGTCCGTCGCTGATTTTCGGCAGACCGGGCGCAAAGCGCCCCAGCTTGCCCTTGGCGGCTTCGGCCTCCACCGACTTCTGTTCCCGCTTCCAGTCGATGCCGAAGGGCGGATTGGAAATGCAGTACCGGAAGGTGAAGCCCGGGAACTGGTCATCAGAGAGCGTGTCACCGAACCGCATATTATTGGGGTCGCCGCCCCGGATCATCATATCCGCCTTTGCAATGGCGAAGGTGGAGGGGTTGAACTCCTGCCCGAAGCAGGTCACCTCCACATCGCTGTTCAGCTCGTGGATACGCTCCTCCATACAGGAAAGCATCTGCGAGGTGCCCATCGTCATGTCGTATACGGTCACATTGCCGTCATCCAGCTTGGCATCGCACAGCAGCAGGTCGGTCATCAGGTAGATGATGTCCCGGCTGGTGAAGTGCGCTCCGGCCTCCTCGCCGAAGGACTCGGAAAAGCGCTTGACGAGATCCTCAAAGATATAGCCGCAGTCCACGGCGCTGATCTTATCCGGACCGAGGTAGCCCTTGGGGGAGTTGAACTCCTTGATGACCAGATACAGGCTGTTGCACTCCACCATACGGCGGATGATGTTGTCAAAATCGAACTTGGCCAGCACATCCTGCACATTGCCGGAGAACCCAGACAGATAGTCCCGGAAATTCGCTTCAATGTTGTCCGGGTCGGCCAGCAGGCTCTCAAAAGTGAAACGGCTGGTGTTATAGAACTGATAGCCGGAAGCACGGGTCAGAAAGCCGTCGATAACCGCCAGCTTCTTAACCTTTTCATATTGCTCGATCACCGCATCGTGGGTGGGCAGCAGGCAGTCGTGAAACCGCTTGACCACCGTCATCGGCAGGATCACAAGGCCATATTCGTGGGGCTTGAACGGCCCGCGAAGCACATCCGCCACATTCCAGATCATCGTGGCCTTTTCCTGCATATTTACGCCCACGGCGCTGCTTTTTTCGTTAACCATTGCTTTCTCTCCTCACCCTACTGCCACTTCAACCTTTTTACCGCTGAAGGCCACGCCGTATTTATAAATCGTCCTGACCCCGGCTGTCGTCAGCTCGGTTTCGTATTTCTTATCGTTGATCTGCTGCAAGGCTGTCTCGGACAGCTTTTTCAGCTGCTCATCGTTGCAATTTTTCTCCGCTTTCAGCTCAATCAGGATGCCCGGAAGTCCCTTCTTCGTGGGCTTCAGCTGAATGTCATAGCGCCCGTCGCCGGATTCCCGGTTGGAGGTCACGAAAGCGCCGCCCAGCAGGGCGCACAGTCCCAGCATAAAGCC
>QWCH01005296.1_pt1 | contig 11758 bp, 9 predicted proteins | sample 1972671 | NCBI WGS metagenome assembly QWCH01 (sample SAMN09866713, study PRJNA288562) | Human gut metagenome isolate term3_stool, whole genome shotgun sequencing... | isolation source: gut | host: Homo sapiens | place: USA: California | reverse complement strand
CAGGTTCTGCAGTTTTTCTTCAACTGTCAGCTCTTGCATTTTCTCATTGTTATTCGTCACCATATATTATAAATACTTAATCGGATTTGTATTAATCTCTGAAAACTGAACCGCAAATGTAGATATTTTTTTTGTAAGTATCTCATAAAATATCTCTTTTGTGAATTGTTCGCTTTCATAATGTCCTATGTCTGCTATCATAATCCGGTTTTCCGTGAGAAAGAAATCATGATATTTGAAATCACCGGAGATATAGATATCCGCGGCATTCGCTAGAGCCCGGTTGAAAAAAGAGGCTCCGGCTCCGCCACAAACAGCAACTTTACGGATAGAGGGTGTGTGAGGTCGCGTGTAGCGTAGCCTGTCACAGTGGAATGTTGCTTTCACTTGTCGGAGAAATGCCATGCTTTCGACCGGAGTTTCAAGTTCCCCGATAATGCCGAAGCCGTTGCCTTCCGAGAGGTCGCCTTCCGGTTGTAATATTTGCCTGTTATGCAAGTGTAATTTATCTGCCATGCGCCCGCTGACACCATTGGCAACGACATCCATGTTCGTGTGGGCGGCGTAGATCGTGATGTCATGTTTGATAGCGGAGATAACGCAGCGTTCCACGTACGTGGCAGGTGTAATGTGTTTCAACCCGCTGAAGATAAGCGGGTGGTGCGAGATGATTAAGTCGTGACCGTGGATAATGGCCTCGTTCACGACTTCCTCTGTTATGTCAATGCATAAAAGCACGGAAGTTAATTCCCGTTCGGGATCTCCACAAAGTAACCCGGAGTTATCAAAACTCGCTTGGAATTTTAGCGGGGCGTATTCTTCTATTAGCGCAATAATTTCTTTAATGTACATGGTCTTGCTGTTTTTATGATATTAGCTTGTGAAATTCATAAATCTAAAATCATAAATCTAAAATTATTATGGCAGTTGATTTTTGATAGACAACAGTTCTTCTTTTATGTTTTTCAGCCGTTTCACGACTTCGAAATGAAGCTCGGTTTCTTCTTTGCGGTTTTTCAACTGTTGTTGCGCACCTTTCAGTGTCATTCCTTTTTCCTTCACGAGGTGGTAGATGAGATGAAAGTTGTCTATGTCTGCTTTCGTGAACTGGCGGTTCCCTTTTTTGGTCTTGTGGGGTTTGATTACATCAAACTCTTTTTCCCAAAACCGGATGAGGGAAGTATTAACCCCAAACATCTCGGCTACTTCTCCGATAGAGTAATACAGTTTTAATGCTTCTTCTTCCACCATAATAATTGAAAGTTGAAAATTGAAAGTTGAAAATGAGATTATTTTCAGATTTCAATACCAGTGTTATACAATCTTTAAATCTAAAATCGTAAATCTACAATTTGTTAGTCCATGCTTTGTCCCGTGTTGTTCGCTATCTCTACTAACTTTTCGAACTCGTCAGGGGAGAGGTCGTTGAAGTAGAAATTGATAGGATCTACGGGTTTTTCGTTTTTCCGGACTTCGTAATGTAAATGAGGTCCGGTGGAGAGTCCGGTATTACCGAGGTAGCCGATGACATCCCCTCTCTTGACAGTTTGTCCTTTCTTCACGACAATCTTTTCCATGTGGGCGTACATCGTTTTGTAGCTGAAACCATGATCAATGATAACGTGACGACCGTACCCTTTGTCAAACTGGCTTTCCACGACAAGGCCGTTCCCTGTGGCATAGATCGGTGTGCCTATGGCTCCTGTGAAATCCATGCCGGCGTGAAACTTCATCGTTTTGTATATAGGGTGCATCCTGTAGCCGTATGAGGAGCTTACTTGATGAGCTTCTTTTAACGACACGGGTAAGATTGCCGGAATGGATGCCAGCATTTCTATTTTGTTTTTAGCCAGATTTTCGATGGCATCAAAAGATTTGCTCTGGACAAAAATGGCTTTGGACAGTTCGTCGATTTTTTTAGCTGTCCCGATAATCAGATCGGAGTTATCCAGATGTTTCAGATGTTCGTATTGGTCCACTCCACCTGAGCCGGCGCGCCTGATGGTGGACGGTATCGGTTCCGTCTCGAAAATCACCCGATAGATATTGTCATCTCTTGATTCCATGTCTTTCAGAACATTATCAAGGTATTCTACCTTGTTGCTGAGAAGGCTGTATTGGGTAAGAACTTCTTCGTATTTGCGTTTTAACTGTTTCTCTTTCGGGGAATCAATGAATGCATACACGAGGTATAGCATGACGATGGCCAACGAGAAGCTGGAGAAGAATTTTTTGAACAACCGCCAAGTTTTTTTCCTTAGAGTTGATTCTATTTTATCAAAAGATAGTGTGTCCGAATTAAAATGATACCCTGCTTTTCGCATAGTTACTCAATAAAAAATAGTATTTCCGATGCAAAGTTAAAGAAAAAATCTAATTTTGCAACTTGGGAAATCAGGCAATCAATATGATTACATGATATTTCCGTTTGAATGTGAGAAGTAACATTCGTTGTTTAATGGTGGATTTACTAAATATTGAGTGTATGAAGTCGGCAGAGATTAGACAGAAATTTTTAGATTTTTTTGAGAAGAAATCACATACGATAGTACCTTCGGCACCGATGGTCATCAAGGGGGATCCCACGTTGATGTTCACGAATGCCGGAATGAACCAGTTCAAGGATATTATATTAGGTAATGTTCGTCCGAAAGCGACTCGGGTGGCGGATTCGCAGAAATGTCTGCGGGTATCGGGAAAACATAACGATTTGGAAGAGGTCGGGCATGATACTTATCATCACACGATGTTCGAGATGTTGGGGAACTGGTCATTCGGGGATTATTTCAAGAAAGAGGCAATAGCTTACGCGTGGGAGTTTCTGACGGAAGAGATGAAGTTGGATAAAAACCGATTGTACGCCACGGTTTTCGAGGGGAACAAGGAGGATCATCTTGACGCGGATAATGAAGCCTTGGAGTATTGGTTGCAGTATTTGCCCAAGGAACAAATATTGTACGGGAATAAAAAAGATAATTTCTGGGAAATGGGGGAAATGGGACCCTGCGGTCCCTGTTCCGAGATACATATTGATTTGCGCCCTGACGAAGAACGCAAGATTAAGCCGGGACGTGACTTGGTTAACAAGGATAATCCTTTGGTGATCGAGATATGGAATCTTGTGTTTATGCAGTATAACCGGAAAGCGGATGGCAGTCTGGAGAACTTGCCGAGCCATCACGTGGATACGGGGATGGGCTTCGAACGTTTGTGCATGGCGGTACAAGGGAAAACGTCCAATTACGATACCGATGTATTTACCCCGATTATCGGGGAGATAGCCCGGTTGAGCGGCAAAGAATACGGAAAGGACAGTGCGGCGGACGTGGCTATGCGCGTGATTGCCGACCACTTGCGTACGATAGCTTTTTCTATCACGGACGGGCAGTTGCCCTCGAACGTGAAAGCCGGATACGTGATCCGTCGTATTTTGCGGAGAGCCGTACGCTACGCGTATACTTTCTTGGATCAGAAAGATGCTTTCATGTATAGATTGGTGCCGATGCTGATTGAAGTAATGGGACTGCATTTCCCCGAGTTAGTGTCACAACGGGTACTGATCGAGCGTGTGATTCAAGAAGAGGAAAATGCATTCTTGCGCACCTTGGATAAGGGTATCAAGTTGTTGGATAAGATTATAGAGAAAACCAAGGCGGAGGATTATTTGACCGTGCCGGGTAATGTGGCTTTCGAGTTGTACGATACTTACGGTTTCCCGTTGGATTTGACCGAATTAATTCTGAAAGAACACGGGCTGGTGGTGAATCGCAGGGAGTTTAAGGCGGAAATGGAGGCGCAGAAAGAGCGTTCGCGTTCAGCTGCGGCTGTAAATACGGATGATTGGGTGGAGTTGATTTCAGACGACACGCAGGAGTTCGTGGGATATGATTACACGGAAACGGAAGTACAGATTACACGCTATCGCCGGGTGAGTACGAAAGGGAAGGCGTTTTATCAGTTGATATTCAATATAACACCTTTCTATGGAGAGAGCGGGGGACAGGTAGGTGATCGCGGTTGGTTGATTTCCGAAACGGAAAAGATAAATATTCTGGATACGCAGAAAGAAAACGGGTTGACGGTGCATCTCACCGATCGTTTGCCGGAAGACTTGACTCAAGTCTTTACCGCCAAGGTCGATTTGGATAAACGGGTTGCCACGGAGAATAATCATACATCTACACATTTGTTGCATTATGCTTTGAGAAAAGTGTTGGGAACTCACGTGGAACAGAAAGGATCGTTCGTGAGCGACGAGTATCTGCGTTTTGACTTTTCGCATTTCCAGAAAGTGACAGACGAGGAGTTGGACAAAGTGGCAGCTATCGTGAACGAGGAGATACGGAAAAACTATCCGCTGGAGGAGAGTCGGGCAATTCCGATCGGTCAGGCAAAGAAAATGGGGGCGATGGCAATATTCGGAGAGAAGTATGGCGATCTGGTACGTGTGGTGAAATTTGGGGAATCTGTGGAATTGTGTGGAGGTACACATGCCCATGCCACGGGACAGATCGGTTTCTTTAAGATTATGTCCGAAAGTTCAGTGTCTGCCGGAGTTCGTCGTATAGAGGCAATTACCGCGGCGAAAGCGGAAAGTTATATATTGAACACGTTCAAGATGCTGAAGCAAATGGATAGCATGTTCAAATCCAATCGCGGGATATTGGAGAATATCAAGGAATTGATGGACGAGAACGAGGGACTGAAAAAGGACGTGGAGAAATTCACTCAAGAGAGTTTGAAAATACTCAAGGAAGCGTTGAAGAATGAAAAGCGCGTGATTCGGGATATCAACATGATCGTGAGGACGGTCGGTATGGCTCCGGCGGCGGCAAAAGATGTCGCGTTCCAGTTGAAGGGGGAGTTGGATAATCTGGTACTCGTGTTAGGAGGAGTATTTAACGGAAAACCTCACTTGACTGTAATGATTAACGATACTTTAGTGAAGGATTATGGATTGCATGCCGGACAGATCGTGAAAGATGCGGCGGTGGAAATCAAAGGTGGCGGCGGTGGTCAACCATTCTTCGCTACAGCAGGGGGATCTGATCCGAATGGGGTGTCTCGCGCACTTGAAAGAGCAGAAAAATTAATTTTGGACAAAATTAATTAGAGTTTGGTACAAAATTTGTGCGAAGGATTTCGTATATAGATAAATTTTTATACATTTGTTTTGTGAAAAAACACGTGAACTAATTTGAGTATTACAAATAAAATTAAGAAATCATTATGAAAAGAACATTAGGTCTGGTTGCTGTTGTTGCCTTGTCTGGGTTAATAACTGTTTCCTGTTCTTCATTAAACAAGATGAAGAAGCGTGCAGGAGAAATTTCGTACTCTGTAACTCCGGAAACATTAGTGGCTAAAGGTGGAATGGTAGATTTGAAAATCGACGTGACATTCCCTGCCAAATATTTTAACAAGAAAGTGGCTATCGAGGCTACTCCCGTGTTAAGATTTAAAGGAGGAGAGAAGGCTTACGAGATGAAAGCCATCCAAGGAGAGAAAGTTCAGGGAAATGCAGAGGTTATTCCTTACGAAGCAGGAAAGACGATTACTTATGTAAGCCGTGTTCCTTTTGAGGATGCGATGAGACTTTCTGATTTGGAGATTGATATTACCGGATCTAAAGGCGCTAAAGTGGTGAAATTCGAGCCGAGAAAGATCGGTGACGGTGTGATTGCTACCGAAATGTTGGTTGTTAACGCTCCGGCTACGACTATCGGTGAAGATAAATTCCAAAGAATTATCAAACAACAAGAGGAAGCTGCTATCTATTATTTGATTAATTCAGCTAATATCCGTTCAAAACAAATGACTTCAGAAGAAATGAAGAAGTTGGAAGCATATATTAAAGAAGCTGCTTCTAAAGAAAACATGAACTTGAATGGTATTGATATCAGATCATACGCTTCACCCGACGGTTCTTATGACTGGAATGATAAATTGGCCAACAAACGTGAAGCCGGTTCTTCTGATTTCTTGAAAAAACAAATGAGAAAAGGTAAAGTTGAGCAATACAAAGACGAGAATTTCTTCAAGAAATTTGTGGTTGCTGAAGACTGGGACGGATTCAAGAAAGCTATGGAAGAATCAAATATCCAAGATAAAGAATTGATCCTTCGCGTATTGGAAATGCATTCGGATCCTGAAGTGAGAGAAAGAGAAATCAAGAACATCGCTTCTGTGTTTGCCGTTGTGGCAGATCAAATCCTTCCGAAATTGAGAAGATCTTTGTTCGTGGTAAATACCGAATTGATAGGTAAATCAGACGACGAGTTGAAAGCATTGGCTAAATCCAATCCTGCTGAATTGAATGTTGACGAATTGCTTTATTCCGCTACTTTGTTTGATAATAACAATGATAAGTTGGCTATCTATCAGGCTTGCATGAAACAATTCCCGAGTGATTGGAGAGGTTTCAACGACGCCGGTATGGTTCAATTCGAAATGGGTAATGTTGCAGAGGCTCAAGCAAACTTCAATAAAGCTAATTCTTTGTCAGCTAACAATCCCGTTGTACAAAACAACTTGGGTGCAGTGGCCTTGAAGAATGGTGATTTGAAACAAGCTGAAGTTTATTTCGGTGCCGCTACCGGTGTGGGTCCGGAAGTTGACTACAACAAAGGTATCATCGCTATCAAGAGTGGTGACTACGCTGCGGCTGTAAATTATTTCGGAAAATGCAATTGCGTGAATGCCGCTTTGGCTAACGTACTTGCCGGAAATAATAACGAGGCTTTGAAGAAATTGAATGCAGAGAGCAAAGAATGCCCGATGTCTTATTACTTGAAAGCTGTAATTGGTGCGAGAACCAATGACGCTAACGCTGTAATGAGTAATCTGAGCAAAGCATGTGCTATGGACGCTTCATTCAAACAATTAGCTGCTACCGATATGGAGTTCGCTAAATATTTCGAAAACAGTGATTTCACTTCTATCGTAAAATAAGTGATTGTTAATATATCTAAAAAGGCGACCCCTCGGTCGCCTTTTTTATTTACCTTTTCTTTAACACATACTTTTGTTTTGAATGCATATCTTTGTACTCCAAAAGTTAACGTGATTGAGCATGAGGAGTTTTGTAGGTATATTATTTATTGTTCTTCTGGCTGCATGCGTCCATAATAAAAGTGTACAAGTATCGGGGCGTGTAGAAACCGGAATGACTCGTGATTCCGTCATATCTTTTGACGTGAACGGGACGTCGTACGAGTTCAAGTTGGACAATAAATACTTTTTTTCCGGTAAAATACCACTGGAAAAAGGGGTTTATGCAAGAGTATACATGCCTAACTCTTTTGACGTGTATCTTTCCCCGGGAGAAGATTTGGAAGTGAATATTGTTCGTAATACCGTGTCTCCGCAATTTAAGGGAACGTTGAGCGCGATTAATAATTACTTGAGAGAGCAGGGGAGGACGATGTCTTATCTTCCTTATGAAGTATATCAGTTGAGAGAAGAAGAATTTATACAGCGAATGCAGGACATGCTTAACATGAATATTCTTTTGCTGGAAGCCAAAAATCTTGGTGATGATTTCACGAACAAGGAAAGAGAAAGAATAAGATATAAGATAGCGTTGCAGGCAGTGGGATATCCGAGTATGCACCAAGTTCCTGATTCCGTGAAATATGAACCGGGAATCGCGTTCACGGATTTTATTACCGGTTTTGATTTTAACAACGAGGAACTGTTGTCGTTCCCTTTTTATAGACAATTCCTGATGAATTATTTCTATTATTACAAAGGGAAAAACATGAGTGGCAGAAGGCTCGTGAATTATATTTTAAACAACGTGACGAATCTTAAAGTACGGGATTTCTTGTTATCGGAGGTGGTGTATGTCTATTTTGCCCAAAACGGATTGAAAGATTCTGATTACTTGCTTTCGGTATGTTGGAACGAGGTTTCCGATACCAGTAAATTGGTAAAAGTTCGTCAGTTGGTTGACCGTTGGAGAAAATTGTCTGCCGGGGCAACAGCACCGAATGTCCTTTTAACCGATGCTTCGGGCAAGGACGTGCAGTTGAAGGATATGCGCGGGAAATATCTTTATATTTGTGTTTTGACGCCAAGTTTCGGTACGATGGGGGAAGAAAAAGATACAACAGCGTGGAAAGAACTTGTTGAAGAATATAAAGAGAAAAATATACGGTTCCTGACATTTGCCACGGATGAGGAAGCATTTTCGCGTGTAAAAAATATCCCGGGTGAACATTTCCTGTTAAAAGATTCTGATTTTTATCGTTCTTACATGATAACCAATTTTCCCAGATTCATATTAATCAACCCGGACGGCAGGATTACCGATGCTGATGCGTCAAAACCTTCAGGATCGATGAAATTACTTTTGCAGAATATTGGGTTATAATTTATTTTTGTATATTTGTCGATGTTTACGGCAGGTAAATTTATTTGCTGTAATGTTAGGTTAATTATTAGAGCAAGTATAATAACAGATGAAATTTACACTTGTGGCTATGGTCACAAATGGTGTATAAAATTTAGTTAGTATGAAAAGAATTGGTTTATTTTTAGTGCTTGTGACATTTTTACTGGGTGCTTGTGACAGTAATACGGTAAAAGTGCGAGGTGAGGTTGAAGGATTAAAAGGGAAGGTTAAGTTATTGGCAGAAATGCCGGGAGAACCCGGGTTGACTATTTTAGCCGAGCAGGATGTTACGGATGGAAAGATTGATTTGAGGACAGAGCAATTCCAAATCCCGGGTAGGGTATGGGTGGATATCGATGGGAAAACCACGGTTGAAGCTATACTGGACACCAAGGATATGATTTGGATTCAAGGAAAAATAAAGTTCCCGGATCAGATTGAAGCTAAAGGTTCCGGCTTGATGGACGAGTACGATGACCTGAAAAAGCAATATAAAGAGAGATACGGAAAGGATCTTGGAAAAGTAGACCGGTTGATAGAGAAGATCAGCAAGAAAGATAAATTGACGAAGGACGACGAAGTGATGTTAGGTATCCACCAGTTACAGAAACAACGTTTCCTGAGACAACGTGCTAATTGGACGAAACAATTGATTGAAGCGAATCCCGGTAAAGAATTGTCTTTGTTCTTGCTTAAAGATGAGTTACAAGATAGTTTAGCGTTGCAAAAGCGTCTTTTCAAGAAAATGAAGATCGAAAATAAAGAAAGCAATATTTATAAAGTATTGGAAACCAAATTGCAATAAAGTATAAAACCATTAATTGGTTTTTATTTTCCCGTTTTTATTACTTAGTTGTTTTTTAGAGGTACCTACCCGGGTACCTCTTTTTAATTTTTTGTGTCAGGCGTTGCATGATGACATAAAAAACACTAACTTCGCTAATTGTATATGTCAGCTTATGATTAAGAAAATTATTATCAGGATACTGTCTATTGTCATGCTTATTGCTTTTATTGCTGTGGTAAGCGTGCAGTGGATTTGGATGAAATACAGTATGCGGGAAGGAGAAGCACGTTTTACCTCGAAAGTGTATGACGTGTTAGGTAAAGCTGTCAGTTTAGTGGATCAGGTCAGTGAACGAAAACTTTATCAGGAGGTCAAAGAACAATACAATATTCTGGAGGAACAGATTGCGGCCACTGACCAGATGTTGGATTCTTTGGAAAAAGGAAAAGAGCAGCGCTTGCGAACAAATTCCGCGAGTGTTTCGATTGAGATGCAGCAGGCGAACGGACAGGTGACGATAAGGCATATGAGTGTCGGGTATCAGGATCCTTTAGAGGAGTATTCAAGATATCTTCAAGAAATCTCCAGATCGATAAGGGAAGTCACGGACAGGAGTTTTCCACATCAGTTGATAAAATCGGAAGAGGAAGAGGTAAAACAACAGACGGATTCATTGGACGGACAGCGTTTGTCGGATATGATTCGGAAAGTGGTGATCCGTTATATGAAAGAGGAAGATCCGCATAATGCCGATGTAGCCAAACGGCTTGAGGGGGTGGATTTGGATATCTATTTGAAAGATGAGATGGCAAGTACGGGAATAAAGAATCATTTCAAATGGAAGGTGATGAAAGGCGAGGAATTGCTGAAATATATCAAGGAACACGGCAAAAAGGGGTTTTATTACACGGATCTTTTCCCGAATGATCAAATCAAGAAAGACGCTAACTTGTGTATTATGTTCGACACGAAAGATTCGCTCTTCTATAATAATATCGGGTGGATGTTCATAGCTTCCGGTTTTTGTATTATCGGTTTGATGTCCGTGTTTATTATAACAATCGTCGTGATTATGAGGCAACAGAAGCTTTCCGTGATCAAGAATGACTTTATTAATAACATGACTCACGAGTTTAAGACACCGTTAGCCACGATTTCTTTGGCAACGGCTGCTATCGAGAAAGAAAAGGTGCTAAACGATAAAAACCAATTGCTGAAATTCAACTCGATGATCCGGAACGAGAATGAACGTATGAACAAGTACGTGGAGCGTATTCTGTTGCAGGCTAAACTTGATCGTCGGGAAGTACATTTGAAGAAAGTGAATGTAAATCTGAACGTGCTGGTGGATGAAACGGTTGAGCATTTTCGTTTGCAGGTAGAAGAACGGGGCGGAGTTATCAAGGCTGACCTTGATCCGGAAGGATACGTGATGCAAGCCGGTGGTATGTAATCTGGTAGATAATGCGATAAAATATTCGCATGATTCGTTGAATATATATATATTTACGAAGCGGGAGGGGAATCGTTTTATCATCGGAGTTCGGGATACCGGAATCGGGATACCGAAAGAGGCTCAGGATAAGGTGTTTAAGCGATTCTATCGCGTGCCGAGCGGTAACGTGCATAATGTAAAGGGATTCGGGTTGGGGTTGAGTTACGCCAGATCGATCGTGGAATTGCACGGGGGTGAGATTCACTTGACCTCGAAAAAGAATAAAGGAACTTTGGTAGAGATTATTTTTAAAATGGAAAATTAAAATTGAATATATGGGACATAAAATACTTTTAGTAGAAGACGATCCTTGTTTCGGATCAGTATTGAAATCCTATCTGGAATTATCCGATTATGATGTAGTGCATTGCACGAACGGGGTGGATGGATTCGAGGCATTTCGCAAAGAGAAGTTCGATTTGTGTCTTTTGGATGTCATGATGCCCGAGATGGATGGTTTTACATTAGGGAAAAAAATCAGAGAACTGGATGTAACCGTGCCCTTTGTTTATATCACGGCAAAGAGTATGAAAGATGATATGAAGCAGGGATACGAGATTGGAGCGGATGATTATATTATAAAACCCTTTGATTCCGAATTGTTGATTTTTAAAATCAAAGCAATCCTTAGCCGTTGCGAACACGAGGATACGGAGGTTAAACCGAAAATGATCGAGTTGGGAGCTTATCTGTTCAACACGGAATTGCGCACGATCACGAAAGGGGATGAAGTGATTAAATTGACTCCGAAAGAATCCCGGTTGTTGGAATTGTTGTACTATCACAAGGATGGTTTGTTGCAGCGGGACAAGGCTTTGAATGAAATCTGGGGTGCCAGCGATTATTTCACGGCTCGTAGTATGGATGTGTATGTGACGAAATTGAGAAAGTATTTTAAAGACGACTCATCCATTAAGATCGAGAACGTGCATGGTTCCGGATTCCGTCTGATTCTTGAATAGCCGGTAATTGAAATAAAAAAATGGGACTGTCTAACAAGTTTTAGACAGTTCTTTTTTTTTGTAAAAATAAGGCTTTCAATCTGAAAATCAGAAAGAAAGCCTTTGTGGTTTCAGATAGA
>QWCH01005137.1_pt1 | contig 11761 bp, 5 predicted proteins | sample 1972671 | NCBI WGS metagenome assembly QWCH01 (sample SAMN09866713, study PRJNA288562) | Human gut metagenome isolate term3_stool, whole genome shotgun sequencing... | isolation source: gut | host: Homo sapiens | place: USA: California | reverse complement strand
TGCCACGGCTCGTTGTCGGCCAGGGCACCGGTGCAAAGCAGCGAAGAAAGGAGAAAGGTATAAAGTTTGGTTTTCATTATTAATAGGATTTAGTGATATAAAAATGGCTCTTGTCAGGGACCGGTGTCTGTCAAAAGAGGGTAAAAGCCCTATATCGAGCAGAACAATGTCACCAGGAACGGAACGCTGAAATCGACCACAAACCCGTGGAAGATGGAAACTACGACAAACTGCTGTCCGGCTGTCCGTGTGATGATGGGTAGTGTGGTGTCCATCGTCGTGGCTCCTCCGGCAGAGATGGGGGCAAGGTTTCCGAACCATCGTACCAGCAACGGGGCGGCTAGCAGTGTCAGAATCTCCCGGCTGATATTGGCAAGCAGGGCGATGGTGCCCAGCTCGGCTCCCTTGTATTCGGTAATGAAGATGCTGGAGAGCGAGTAATAGCCGAATCCCGAGCCTACGGCCAGACAGTCCGTTATAGAACGGTGTGTCAGAATCAGACTGACGGCTGCCGAACCTGCCAGTGTTCCCAGTATCGTCATGATGGGCAGGAATACCAGTCGCGGATTGAGTGAACGGAAGTTCTTCAGGGTCTGCGGGTCGTTGCCTACGCTCAACCCTACACTGAACATCAGCGCGCAAAGCGCGTAATAGCTGATATTGGTTTCTGCAATATCAAAAGGCAGCAGATGGCACACACCACAAATCGTACCCAATACAAAAAAGCCCACAATGATAAGACTTCCTTTCATTTCTTTAAGTCCCGTTTCCGTAAGAGGTAGCCCAGCAGCATTCCTGTGAGCATTAGTCCGATGATTGTAAACATTGTCTGTATGGTTTTGTGAATAGATGGAAAGCTGTCTTACCCTCAAAAGCGCCTCCTGTTTAAAGAGGGGAAGGCGCTTCTGAGGTTTGACAATTGCAAAATTACTTCATTTCCAAATATCTTTGGTTCTCTTTCACTCCTTTTTCTTGTGCAGGGCATAAGCGGAATGAGAATTCCATCTTACGGGCAGGAATCAGGTATGGTTGATGCGGGTAGGCTCCCCAACTGGTATCTCCACCCACACCCATCTGCTTGAAGTCTATGTTCCAAGTCACCATATCTTTGGGTTGGATGTCTGAGATATGGCGTTGTGACTTGCGTGTGCCGGGTTCATCCAAATCTTCTGTCGGGAAGAGGTAGGCACTGCCGCTGATTGTGGGTGCACCGATAACCATCAGGCCATTGCCTTTCAAATCGGTGAGGCTCATCCAACGTACATCGGTCTTGTTGCCGTTTTCTTGTGGACGGTCGTAGGCGAAGTACTGTTCGGCTACGCTACCTTTGTACAGACCCACGAAGGAAGAACCGTTGCGGTCGCAATAGTTCTCGTGCGGACCTCGACCTAGCCATGCCATTTGGTCGTATTGCTTGTTCAGGGTGATGCTCACACCCATGCGGGGCATCAAAGGTAAAGTGTCGTTGGCAGGAATGAAAGTACAGTTCACATCGAGGCTGCCTCTCGGTGAGAAGCGGTAGCGGACAATGAATTCCGAACCGGCAACTTCTTCGGGCAGACGGTAGTGTGACACTACTTCATAGCCATCTTTGTCGAGCGCTGTTTTCTCCAATGAGGTGAGTTTGACGCCACGTCCGGCTTCACGCCACGGGCGCAGGGTCTTGTTCATGTCGTTGCCCATGTCATTGTCCGTCACCGGACGCCAGAAGTTGGGACGCAGTGCTTCCTTAATCATCTCTTCCTTGCCTTCCTTGAACGAGCAGAGTGCTCCGGTGGCTTTGTCGAATCCTACACTGACATTTCCGGCAGTGAGGACAAGTAGGGCTTCGCTGTCGCTTGCCGTCACGTTGCCTGAGGCAGCTTTGGGGGTAACAGCCTTATAGAAGGGAAGCTTCACTTGTTCGGCAGCCAATTGTGTACCGGCCTTCAGCAGACCCTCGTCGCGCTTCTGGCTGGCATAGAAATTCAGGTAATATTCTACTCCTTCGGAGGAATGGATGGTGGGGAACTGTGTCCGGAATACGCCTGTCTGTTGGGCGGGCAAATCTACATTATCTATGCGTCCTTGTGCCAATACTTCGCCGTTGCCTTCCAAACGCCAAGTGAAGTCAAAGTCATTCAGGTTGGTGAAGAAGAACTTGTTTCTAAGCTCTACCAATCCTTCGTGATAATCGAGCAATCTGAAAGCCATATTCTGGTACACCCGTTTCACTTCATGTATGTGGGGCTTCAATGTGCGGTCTGCGGCAATCAGGCCGTTCATGCAGAAGTTGGCCGAGCTTGGAGTGCCTTCGGGGGCAAGGTCGCCGCCGTAGGCCCAGTAGAACTTACCGTCGTCGGTCTTGTTGTAAAGACCCTGGTCCACCCAGTCCCAGATGTGACCGCCTTGTAGAGAAGGGTACTTCTCGATGATGTCCCAGTAGTCTTGCAGATTGCCCACACTATTACCCATAGCATGAGCGTATTCGCAGAGGATGAGGGGCATGGTGGGCAGATAGAGAGCATGGTTTATCAACACGTCTATCTTCTTGTACATGGGGCAGAAGATGTCGGTGAAAGGACGGTTTTTGCCAGAGTCCTCGGAGTGTACGGGGCGTTGGGAACGGTCGTGGGCATGAATCCAAGCATAGGTGGCTTGGAAGTTACAGCCTGAGCCGGTTTCGTTGCCCAATGACCAAATAATGACGCAGGGGTGGTTCTTGTCGCGTTCAAACATACGTTCTGTACGGTCGATGAAAGCCTTCTGCCATTCGGGTTGGTTGGCGAGGCATTGGTCGGGTTTGTAGCCCATGCCGTGGCTTTCGATGTTGGCCTCGTCCACTACATACATGCCGTAGATGTCGCACAGTTCATACCAGCGCGGGTCGTTGGGGTAGTGGGAGGTGCGCACGCTGTTGATGTTGTTTTGTTTCATCAGTTCCAGGTCGCGTATCATGGAGGCTTCGTCCACTACATGGCCGTGGTAAGGGTCGTGTTCGTGGCGGTTTACGCCCTTGATGTAGACGGGTTGCCCGTTGACGAGTAACTGTGCATGTTTGATTTCCGATTTGCGGAATCCGATGTTGCGGCAGATGTACTGTGTCTGGCCGTTGGCACGCAGTGTAATCATCATCTGGTATAGGTTGGGCTTTTCAGCACTCCACAGTAGGGGCGTTTCGATGTGTTTCAGGAAGTGCAGCTTGTTGTCTTTGGCGCGTTGGCGTTCAGTGTAGATGACTTTTCCCTCTTTGTCCGTCAGGCTCACTTCCACTTCGGCACCTTTTACCTTGGGCGTTTGAGTACGTTGGGAGTTTTGGGCATTGTCCAGTTCCACATAGAGGTGGAAGTCGGCGTCCTTATACTCGTTGTCGAGGTCGGTCACTACTTCAAAGTCGCGCACGTGGATGTTGGGACGGGCATAAAGGTACACATCACGTTGTATACCGGCAAAGCGCCAGTAATCCTGATCCTCTAAGTAGTAGCCGTCGCTGAACTTGAATACCTGCACGGCAATCTCGTTCTGTCCGGTTACTGCATAGGGGGTGATATCGAACTCACTGGGGGTCTTGGAATCTTGCGAGTAACCCACCTTTTCACCGTTGACCCACACATAGAAAGCTGAGGCCACGCCTCCGAAGTGGAGGACGATTTGCTTGCCTTTCCAGTTGGCAGGGACGTTGAATGTGCGTTTGTAGGAACCTACGGGACTGTTTTCCACGGCAATGAGTGGCGGGTTGCGCTTGATGCCGTAGCCGGCACCTACATAGAAAGGATGGCCATAGCCTTCCATTTCCCAGTTGGCAGGCACTTTGATGTTGCCCCATCCGCTTACATCGTGGCCTTTTTCAAAGAAGTCCATCGGGCGCTGGTCCGAACGGGGAACAAACTGAAACTTCCAGGTACCGTTCAACGACTGAAAATATTCCGATTGACTCTTGTCGTTCTTCACTGCTTTCTCTTTGGTGGTGTAGGCCATGAAGGTGGCGGCAGAAGGCAGACGGTTGATGTGCAACACATCAAAGTTTTCCCAATCGTTGTCCGAGTGAGGATATTTGTCGGTTCTTACGGCGGTTTCCGCTTTCTTGGTGTCGCCCGTCTTGTTCATGGGTGTACCGTCGTACTGTGCAAATGCGCATAACGGTAGCATCAGTGCGAGGGTGCAGATTGAATGTATCTTATTCATATTCGTATGCTTTTAATGATGTATAATCGTTTGTCTTTTCAGACTTTTGAGAGTTGTTTTGCGTGAGAGTTACTCATCGAGCAGCATCTTGATGATACATGCCGAACTCCAGCCGAAGTTAGGCGAATTGAGCGCTTCGCCGGTCAGCGGGTTGTAGTTCTCGTGGATAGGGCCGTCGGTGGTGAGTCCTTGGGCGTTGTTGATGAACTTCTCAGTCAGTATGTCGGCTTCCCGGTCGAAACCATAGTTGCGCAGGCCGGTGATACCGAAGTACACTTGGTCTACCCAGACCGGGCCGCGCCAGTAGCCGCGCACGGGACGCAGGCGAGGATGGCTGATGTCCAAGGTACCCAATGGAAGGGTGGAGTTGAACTTCTGCGGGTCCATCATCTTCTGCATCACCTGTTTGGCCTGTTCGGGAGTGGCGATGCCTGCCCAGAGTGGCAGCCAGCATTCGGCACCCATCACTTTGATGTGCTCGCCGGTATCGATACGGGTGTCGTAGAAGAATCCGGTTTCCTTGTCCCACATCTTTGTCTGTACGAACTCCTTGATGACTTTGGCTTCGGCATTAAGCTGTGCCGCCAGTTCGGGCTTGTTCAGGAGGGTTGCCATTTCGGCGAGGATGGTCTTGTCTACGTAGAGGAACGAGTTCAGGCAGATGTTCTCCTGGTTCATGGACCATGCCTTCTCGCTGTTTTTCTGCATCACGGCATCGTCAAAGCGTACGCCGTTGTCCATGCCGCTTTCCCAACAGGCAGCAATGAGAGTGCCGTCGGTGGAACCGTATTCGCAGATGCCGTTGTGATTGTGGTCGCGCTCGGCATACCACCACTGATGGAACTTATAGAGCTTGTCGAACATTGTTTCGAGGAATTTCTTGTCGCCGGTAGCTTTATACACGTTCATGGCTCCCCAGGCGGCTACGGGCGGTTTGGCATCGCGCCAGTTATTGTATTTCTTGTTGTAGCTGATGAAGTCGGGTACCATGCCGTTGTCGGCTTGATAGTCGAAGAGGGTAATCATTTCGCTTTTGGCTATCTCCTCGTTGAAATGTACGTTGCCCGAAGCAATCTTCCAGGAGTCCCACGACCAGATGCCGTTGATGAATCCGTTGTACGACGGGTTGCTGCCGCCATGCAGGATGTCACCGGCAGGGGTGCGGTAGTTGCTGTTCAGGGTCATCATTGCTTTTACGAGTACCTTGCGGTATTTGTTGTCCTTGAGGTACTTGCTGTTTCCGCTCAGCAACGAAGCGATTTGTGCGTTCCATTGCTGTTCGTTTAGTTCAAAGCAATTGTCTATATTCAGCGTTGCTATGGCAGCCAGTTCTTTGGCTGTGTCTTCACCGCGCAGCGTCAGGGTTTGAGTCATCTCCGACTGATAAGTCTTGCCGGGTTCCAGGGTCATTTCACTTTTTTCTGTGACGTGCAGGCTATCGCTCCCCACAGCCTGAATCTTGTCTGCTGTGAGGAATCGGATTACCGTGTTCGTGGAATCTTTGGGGCGGATGAAAGAGAGACCTTTATCTATGCTGCTTACGACAGAGGTAGGCTCGTATACGCCTCCGTTCCAGTCGAAGCTGACCTTTACCGGTTTTTGGCTCATATTCTTCACGATTGAACGTATGGCTACGGAACGTGAGGTGAGGTAGCACAATTCGGTAGTGAAGTTTAAGTTCTCATCGTTGTATTCCTGTATCAGTTTGCCGGGGAGGTATCGGGTGGTCTGTACATTGTACACCATCCTATACTGTTCGCCGTTCACCCACAGCGTAGGTTCGGCGAGTCCGGCAGCTATCCATCCGCGTCCGGTCATGACCATAGGTCCCATGAAAGCACCGGCATGGCGACGGTTTTCGTTGTCGGGCAGTGAGTATGCCATCCAAGCACCTTTGTCGGCAAAGACGTAGGCATCCCAGTCTACGGCTCCGGCGGGAGTGTTCTTTATGTTGATAAGATTACAGAAGTCCGCTTGCTTGGATAAAAGCGGTTCTGAAGAAGTGGGAGCTTTGACGCACGAGGCCAGTATGCAGGCAACGATGCCAGTCAAAGCGATGTTTTTATTTGGATGTCTCATGGTAAATTAAGTATATGATGAAATGAAGTCTTGAAACAGAGAGTTCTATTAAAAGCAATCTCTATCGGATGGGATCCCGTTTCCGGCATTTCGCTTCCGATAGAGACTGAGTTGTAGGGTTATCGGTTATTTTGTGTAACCTTCGTTTTGCACCCAATCAGGATTCATCAGGAATTCTTTGTGAGGGATAGCGAGTCTGATATGCTTGGTCGATATGAAATTGCTTGCGAAAGGCTTTTCATGACTCTTAAGTGCGTCTTCCACAATGCCCCAACGGATGAGATCATACCAGCGTGAGCCTTCGAGGGCCAGTTCGCAAGGACGTTCCACATCCTGCAGGTGCTTCAGCACTTGTTCTTTACTTAGGGTGTCGGACAGTGGCGTTACGTGTACACGGTCACGTACTTTGTTGATGTATTTGATGGCTTCTTTAGAGTTTCCTTCATCGTTCAGACACTCGGCATAGAGCAACAGGATGTCCGCATAGCGGATGAGGGGGATGTTGAAACCGGAATAATCCCAGTAATCACCCAATGACTTGTCGTAAGTCACATATTTGCGCCAGTAGATATTGTCTTCTTGGTGGTAATCACTGAATCCTTTGCCGTCTTCGTAATAGAACGGACGGGATTTGGGATCGTCGAAAATGATAGTCTCATACAATCGGTCGCTGTATTCCCCATCTTCGGTGAGGTCTTTCTTCAGTGTATTGAATAACCATTTGGACGGATATGCTTCCTCGTATGCGCCACAGCCACTGTCGGGACCCAAGTGCAAGGTAAAGAGATTGTATTCGTAGTGCCCGCCTTCCAGACTTCCGGTGAACTGTACTTCAAGGATGGATTCCTTATTGTTCTCGTGTAGTCCGTTGAAGTTGTCGCCATAGTTCTCCATCAGTTCATATCTGTGACTGTCAATGACTTTCCAGAATTCTGTTTTGGCTTTGGCCTTTTCGCCGATGAACATATAGTATTTGCCTAAGAGTGCTGCGGCAGTATATTTAGTGACGCGTCCGGCCATGTTTGTATTCCATTTTTCGGGAAGGTTGGCTTGACATTCACTCAGTTCTGTCTCGATGAAAGTCTTCAGTCTGCCGGCTTCTACCTGAGGAGGATAGAATTCCTCTTCGGTACCTTCGAGTTCGTGCTCGAACATTGGTAGTCTTTCACCGAAGTTGATGAAGAGACGGTAGTAGTAGAAGGCTCTCAGAAAACGTGCCTCGGCAATACTGGTCGCTTTGGTCTGCTTGATGCCTTCGTCATCGTTGTCGGGCACATTGGGAATGTTGTCCAGACACTGGTTGCAATAGTTGATACTGGTATAGAGGTTGGTCCATTCATCGTTGGGCACGTAGTTGGTCGATTCGTTGTTGTACATGGCCAGTTCCATCCAGGCGGTCACGTCGGGGCGGTAGTCCAGCTCGTCGCTGCGGTAGTTGTCTATCACAATGTAGCGTTCGAAAGGTTGCGCCCATTCGATGGTAGGCTGTAGTCCAGCGTAGGCTGCGGTAAGTCCTTTGAGGATGTCGGATTCGCTCTTCCAGAAGTTTTCGGGGTCCAGTGAGTTGGGGTTTCTGTCTTCATCCAGGAAATTTCCGGTACATGAAGAGAGTGCCAGGCCTCCTAAGACTGAGGCGCACAATAATATATTCTTTAATTTCATAATCATCTTTTTTAAAGTTTTGGTTCAATTAAAATCCGAATTTAATACCGGCCATGAAAGTGCGGCATAGAGGTGATGAAGCATAGTCGTAACCCATGCGGTCAATACCACCGTTGGTAGAGGGGTCATAGCCACTGTAACCGGTGATGGTAAAGATGCGTGTACCACCTACATAGAAACGGAGGTTGCTGATGCCCAACTTACCACAAACTGTAGCAGGCAGGTTGTAGCCCAGTTGCAAGTTGTTCAGGCGGAAGAAGTCGCCTCGTTCGATGAAACGGTCGGAAGTGCGAGCATTCTTGTTCGGGTCGCCGTATACGGCACGTGGAATGTTGGTGTTGGGGTTCTCCGGAGTCCATGCTTTCAGTGCGTTTCTGCCATAGTTGAACTTGGTATCCATACGTTCCAATTGATATTTGGTATAGTTGTAACGGTCTACACCGAGGTCACCGTAGAAGTTGGCTACCAAATCGAAGTTTTTGTAATTCAGTGTTACGTTGAAGCCGATAGAGGCCTTGGGGCAACCGTTGCCCAGAAGCTTCTTGTCATCGCTGTCCAGCATGCCGTCACCGTTTTGGTCTACGAAGCGGAGGTCACCGGGTTCTGCGTTGGGCTGCATGGGAATCCAGTTGCCTTTGCTGTCCTTGCGTCCGTGTGATTCTTTCCAAAGTTTGGCTTCTGCTTCATTTTGGATGATGCCTGCGGTTTCGTAAGCCCAGAATTCACCGAAGTAACCACCCACGTAGGTACGTGAAGCACCATATTCGTACATATAGTTGGGGTCTGCCATTGATTTCAGTTTACTCTTGAAGTGGCTCAGGTTGAAGTCAAGGTCATACTTGAAGTCCTTACCTGCATTACCGTGGTAAATCAGTTGCATTTCCATACCGGTGGTGCGCAGTTCACCGTCGTTCACCGTCAGTGCACCGTAACCGGTAGACAGACTGATGTTCTTTTCGGAAAGCATGTCCTTGGTGTCCTTGATGTAACCTTCAATCGAGAATTCCAGTTTGTTGTTCCATAGGCTCATGTCCACACCGATGTTTTTGTAGAAGGTAGTTTCCCACTTGATGTTCCTTGAGGGGAGGCTACGTACTGCATATCCCTGGTTTACGACTTTGCCGTCGAAGGGGTAGTTGATGTTGTCGGCGTTGGAGTCCAATTTGGGAATGTAGAGATAGAGAGGTACCGATTGGTTACCGAGGGCGCCGTAGCTCATACGCAATTTGAAGGAGCTGACTGTTTCTTTCATATCTTCCCAGAAAGGTTCGTTGGCAATGTTCCAGCCTACTGATACAGAGGGGAAGAACCCCCACTGGTTACCGTCGGCAAAACGTGAAGAACCGTCATAGCGGAACGAGGCCATTAACATGTAGCGCATTTTCCAACTATAGTTCACACGGCCAAATACGGAACGCAAGCCGCTACGGGTCTTTTCACCTTGCACACCATAGTCTTTGCGTGCCTGGCCCAGAATGCCCATGTCGTTGTTCTCGAATTCGGAACCCGATGCACCCAATAGGTCGTAAGTGCTTTCTTCTTGTGAAGCTCCCAGCAGGAAGGCGAAGTCGTGACTGTCTTTGATGGTGAAGTTGTAGTTGGCAGTCAGTTCCAGCAGGTCGTTGACGCTTCTGGTGCGGGTCTGTGATAGTGAGGCGCTTTCGTTCCACTTCATGGCACCCAGTTCGTAAGTAGGTTTGAATACGCGGGTTTCGCGGAAAAGGAGGCTACGGCTTGCTTGTGCCTTGATTACCAGTCCCTTGATGGGCTCATATTGCAGATAGCCCGATCCTTTGATGTAATCTGTGGCGCGGGTGTTCTCAATCAGGTTATTATAACCTACCATGTTGGCAGCATCGCTCATGTTCATGCCGGGGATGGCACCACCGTATCCGCCGTCACAATTCTCGTCATACAGACGTGCGATAGGTTCCATGTTGGTCACTTGGTATATGCCGGGAAAACCTGAGTTGGCTTCCATTTCCGATTCCCAACGGCTGTAGTTTACTGATTCGCCCACTTTGAACTTGCCGCGTTTCATGTCTGAGTTTAAGCGGAAGCCATATTTCTCGTCACCCGTGCCGGTCACGATGGCTTCGTTTTTTGAATAGAATACGGACAAAGCTACGTTGGCATTCTCACTGCCACTAGTGTACCCCACATTGTATTTCTGTGTGAAGCCGTTGCGGTAGTATTCGTCCTGCCAATCGGTGTCGCCAAACTGTGTGGGGTCTTGCTCATAAGCCGCAATGTAAGCAGGCCAGTTTTTGGGGTTTTGACCGGCGTTTGTACGGGCCATCTTTGCCATGTGGATAAATTCTTCGGCATTGCAGACATCCAGTTTCTTGGCTATCTGATCCACTCCCCAATAAGCTGAGAACGTGATTTTGGGTTTGGATTTGGTACCACGGTAAGTCTCAATCAGGATAACGCCTGCGGCGGCGCGTGCTCCGTAAATAGCGGCGGTGGCAGCGTCTTTCAATACAGACATTGACTTGATGTCTTCGGGGTTCAGAAAACTCATATCACCCGGAACGCCATCGATAATTACCAACGGAGAGTTGTCTGTTCCATAAGTGGTTACACCGCGCACCTGCAGGCTGGGAGTGGAGCCGGCGGCACCGCTACCAAAGTTAACTATCAAACCGGGAGCCATACCCTGCAGGGCAGTTTCGGCATTAGCGGTAGGTATGTTGTTTAGTTTATCGCCCGATACGGAACTTACCGAACCGGAAACATCCGATTTCTTTTGTGTGCCATAACCGATAACGACTACTTCGTCCAGTAGTTCGGTGTCTTCTTTCAGCACCACTTTCAATTCCTTGCGACCATTGAGGGCGATTTCTTGTGGAGCATAGCCCACGTAAGAGATAATAATAGTGGCTTTTGGGGAAACGCTGAGGGTAAAGTTACCGTCGATGTCAGTGATTACTCCATTTGTTGTTCCTTTCTCTAATACACTGGCTCCGATGACAGATTCACCGGAAACATCGGTTACGGTACCGTTCAGCTGAATGTTCTGTGCCAATGCGCCCATAGGCAGCATAAAAGCAAAGAAGAGAAGTAGCTGAATGACTCTTTCTTTGTAGTAGTTACTTTTACTCATTTGAATAAGTTTTTAAGGTTAATACTATTGGTTTTTCACAATGCTAAATTAAGCTTCATAAACAGGAATTGCTAATGAATGTTATCTACAAGCAGACTACAAGAGAGGGATATTCTTTGTTTTATTATCTACAAATAGTTTTGTAAGTATTTGATAAATAGGAGTAAATGAGATATTCTATATCTACAAAACTATATCCACATAAACTTTTCCCGATTTACATTAATTATTGAGTTGCGCAAGTAAACGGTGATTAGATGAAGAAGGAAACCAACTCTTTTAGAAATATCAAGCAACTCAAGTTTCGCAAGTCTTTTATAATCATTGATAAACAGTAGTATCTCAACTCTCCTCCTCGGAGGAGAGTTGAGATACTACTGTTTATCAATGATGTCCCTTGCAGATGGTTTGCAGATGTTTTATCTGCAAGCCATCTGTAAAAGAGGAAGTCGAGTATAAGACGGATGACATTCATATCTTATCTCTTGCAAAATACGGATAACTTATTAGTTCATAGTGATGAACACTTTGTTTCTGCAGTACAAAACACTTCGTTCATGTAGTATAAAACGTTTTGTTTGCACAACATAAAACAAGGTGTTTATATAGTATGAAACAAAGTGTTCACTATAATGGAACAAAGTGTTCGCCCTAATGAAACACATTGTTCTACACGTCGAAACAAACCGTTCTGTGTGTTGAAACAAGCGGTTATATTGGGGGAAACAAAAAGAAAGCTGTCTTTTCCTG
>QWCH01004839.1_pt1 | contig 11770 bp, 6 predicted proteins | sample 1972671 | NCBI WGS metagenome assembly QWCH01 (sample SAMN09866713, study PRJNA288562) | Human gut metagenome isolate term3_stool, whole genome shotgun sequencing... | isolation source: gut | host: Homo sapiens | place: USA: California | reverse complement strand
ACGATGCTTCAATCATTTCAGATCTGTCAGATGAGGTAGCAGTAAAAGTGGCAAGAAAGGCATATGATGCACTGGAAAACCCATACCGCGTGACAAATTATGAGACGTTGCTTGAAGAGGAAAAGGAAATCCTTTCTCTGAAAAAAGTTACTTTATCCGATAAAGAAAAGGTAGAAGCAGCAAGACGTGCCTATGACGGACTGACAGATGCACAGAAAAATCTGGTAGATAATCTTTCAGTATTAGAGGCTGCAGAGAGTCAGATAGAATCCCTGCAGAAACAGCCATTAAAACCGGCACAGCCGCAGCCGGCGAAAAAGACAGAGACCAAGAAGACTTCTTATAAAAAGATTGTTTTGAAGAAAAAATCTTTGAAAAAAACAATTTATTTTAACGGAAAGAAACAGACGTATTCTCTGGCACTATTCGTAAATAATAAGGCAGTTAAGGCGGAAAAGATAAAGTGGAAATCAAGTAAACGGACAATAGCGGCAGTATCTAAAAACGGAAAGCTGACCGTAAAGAAAGCAGGAAAAGTTACAATCACAGCTTCTTATAAAGGAAAGAGATATAAATATAATCTTGTGATTAAGAAGGTTCAGTTGAAACTTAAGAAAAAGAGTATCACTATCAAAAAGGGGAAAGCGGTGCAGATAAAAAGTGTGGCATCCCCTAAAAGAAAGATACAATATAAAAGTTTAGATACAAAGATTGCATCTGTAACCAAAAAAGGGAAGGTGGTAGGAAAGAAAAAAGGAAAAACAAAGATAAGGGTAAGCTGTAATGGGCTTGTCCGGTATTGTAAAGTTACTGTAAAATAAGGCAAAGCTATGAAAGTATCGGAAAGGAAAGAAAATGAGAAAGTTTTATTCAAGAATACTTGCAGTATGTATGGCAGGTACAATGGCATTTACACCATTTACACCAGTGGGAACATTGATTGGCAATAATATTACGATAGAGGCAAAAGCAGCAGACGCTGTAGATACTTCCTGGTATGATAATCGTACAGAAGGACAGACAGAATTTACAATTACTACGGCTGCACAATTAAGGGGATTAGCAGAACTTGTAAATAAAAACGAAGATATTTTTTCAGAATGTAAAATTAAACTTGGAAAAGATATAGACCTTAATAATGAACAGTGGACTCCAATAGGAAACGGATATGAATTTAATGGTGAGTTTGATGGCCAAGGCCATACAATCTATAATTTAAAGGAATCAGAAATAGAAGATGCAAATTATATAAAAGCAGGTCTTTTTGGAGTGGTCAAGGGAATATCAGTCGAAAAGGAGGATGGAACTTATAATATTACACCTGCAGTTATAAAAAATGTAACGATTGAAAATGCCGATATAGAGGTGACCAACACTAAGAATAATGTGCCTAACACATTGGGGGGAACAGGGGCATTGGTTAGTTATGGAGTAAATATTAATATTGAAAACTGTAAGGTAAAGAATGCTAAGATTACTGCGAATAATAGTTCTCCAAGAGCAGGAGCAATGTTAGGAAATATAGAGGCGGGTAAAATTACAAACTGTCAGGTAGAAAAGTCAGAGGTAAATGCGGGTGCTAATGACAGAGTAGGTCTTTTATGTGGTTATATGCAGGGGGCAAGTTCTTCAAATAAAAAAAAGGAACAGGCAAATGCAATACAAAATGTAAGAGTACAAGGTTCTGTAAAAGGAAGAAATTCTATTGGTGGGGCAATAGGTTATTATAAAGAGCAGTATAATGCAAGCGAAAGTATTTTTAAAGGTGCTGTCACACAAGAGGGAACAACCGTTGAAGGCGTAAGTGCTGTTGCTGGTATAGCTGGATTTAGTTGGAATATAATCGAAGAATCCATAAATAACGCATCGGTTACAGGAACAACAAATGTTAGTGGAATTACTTCTGTATCTCAAACAAACAAAAATGGAAATATAAACGGTGGAAATGTGAGTAATTGCATAAATAATGGAGATGTAACGGGTGATAGCTATGTAGCAGGAATTCTTGCCTGCAAAACAAGTTATGCTGCCTGGACAGCATCTGCTATAGATAATTGTTATAATAGGGGTAATATAGTTTCTAAAGATGATAATGTAGATGCTATTGCAAAAATTACTGGAGGTAGTAAGTATACAGGTACAACGGTTTCTAATAGTTATAATTTAGGTAATGTAAATAGTGCTTCTGGCAATATTATTTTTAATGAGAGTAATAAATATACAAATGTTTATTTTAAAACGGATTCTTCTGAGATAGTATCTCCAAAAGGAACAATTGGTCAGACAGAAGCCCAGTTCAAAGACCGTACAGTAGTAGATGCCTTAAATGCTAATGATGGTGTAGAAGAAACTGTATGGTACCAGAACACAGAAAATCCAGATTTAGCTTTCAACATGACTGTAACCTCTGATATCACAGTCCCAGGAACATTAAATGTAACTTTAGGAAAAACAATGAAATTACAGGCTTCTATAACACCGGAAGATGCTACTAATAAAACATTAGTGTACACTTCTTCTGATGATACGATTGCTTCTGTAAAAGAAGATGGAACCGTAAGTGGTCTGAAACTTGGAACAGCAGATATCACCGTAAAAGCAATGGATACCGGTAAGGAAAAGAACGTAAAGGTAACAGTAAAAGAAGCAGAGAAAGAGCCAGCAAACCCAACAAACCCAGCAAAACCTTCACAGCCTACAACTAAGACGGTTAAGAAGGGAACAAAACTTACAGTAGGAACCAATATTTTTGTTGTAACAAACGTAAAAGCAAAAACAGTTTCTTATAAAGGAACTAAAAAGAAAAAGGTAGCAAAGATTACAATTCCGGCAACAGTAAAATCAGGCAATCAGGTATACAAAGTAACTGCTATCGCAGATAATGCATTTAAAAATAATAAGAAAATAAAAACAGTAGTAGTTGGAAAGAATGTTAGAACAATTGGAAAGAAAGCATTCTATGGATGTAAGAATTTAAAGAAGATTACTGTACAGAGTAGTATTATTAAAAAGGTAGGGGCAAAAGCATTTAAGGGCATTAATAAAAAAGCAGTCATTAAAGTCCCTTCTAAAAAATACAAAGCTTATAAAAAAGTATTTAAAGGAAAAGGTCAGGCAAAAACAGTTACAATTAAGAAGTAAATATCAGATGATATGAGGAGCAGGGACTGCTTAGATGGAGCAGTTCCTGTTCTGTAATAGGGTACTATAGTGATAACTGAAAGGTAATTGCAGTACTTTATAAAGTGAGAGGTGAGACCGAATGCAGAAAAACAAAAAATATTTGCTGACAATGCTGACATTTGCATTTGTGATAGCATGTATATTCTTTTTTCAAAAGGATGTAAAAGCAGCAGAAAAAACAGGTACCGTTACATTTTCAATTGAACGTTTTACGATTGGACAGGGGTATTTAATAGAGCCATGTCAGGTAGATATTTATGATACAGATAATATTGCATCTGTAGTGGATAGAGTACTTACACAAGAAGGATATGGTTACGAAAATAAGGGAAAGATACAAGATGGATTTTATCTTGAACAGATTTATAATGGAGATACTGGAAAGGTCAGAATCCCATCTATTATTTCTGACGGACAGCTTCAGCCGATAAAAAATAATGCGGGAGACCTTATTCCGATTCCTACGAACGCAGTAAATGACGGAAATGATTATGGCAATGAAAGTGGACATTTTGCATTGGGAGAATTCGCGTATTGTAATATGTCTGGTTGGATGTATACGGTAAACAATGTATTTCCGACAGGAATGTCCTTAGTAAAACCAAAAGATGGAGACATCATTCGTTTGCAGTTTACGCTTTACGGTTATGGAAGAGACCTCGGAGAAAAACCTGCAGATGAAGAAGATAACAATTATTTGAAATTACCGGATAGGGATGCGATTACAAAACGACTTGCAGTAATGCTAAAGTATAAAGCAAGCTGTGACGAACATGGTTATAAACAGGCTTATCAGAAAGCATATAATGCAGTGATTGACTGGAATACAACAGAAAAGAAAATGAAAGAAGTATTTTCTGCACTTCCGTCAGAGAAAGAAATTCTTCAGTGGGGAGCAGAATATAACGCAAAATTTGCTGAAAGTGTGACAAAAACCATTAACGCTATCGGTACAGTAGATTTATCTAAAGAATCTCAGATAGCAGAGGCAAGAAAGTCTTATAATGCGTTAACCAGTGAACAAAAGGAACTTATTTCTGCAGATACATTAAAAGTATTAACTGATGCTGAGAAGAAAATTGTCAGTCTGAAAGCTGAAAAGAAAACTCAGGATGAGGCAAAGAAAAAGGCAGAAGAAGCCGCGAAAAAGAAAGTTCAGCAGGAAGCTCTGAAAAAGAAATACACCCCATCTAAAACATCTATAAAATCCATTAAGAAGCTGAAAAAGAATCAGGCGAAGCTTACGTGGAAGAAAGTAAAAAATGCAACTGGCTATGAAGTATACCAGTCCATGAAGAAAAACAGCGGCTATAAGAAAGTGAAGACAATTACCAAAAATAAGACAGTGACTTATAAAGCCGGAAAGCTAAAGAAAAAGAAAACTTATTACTTTAAGATTCGTACTTATCGTAAAGCAGGAGGAACAACTTATTACGGTAATTACTCAAATGTAAAGAAAATGAAAGTGAAATAATTGTAGGACAATTTCACCTGCTTAATTTCCTAAAATGAAGCAAATACACCCGTCTGGTTGGCATATTTTTTTTAAAGTCTATGTTATAATATGTACATGGCTTGCTTCTCAGGCTCACTTAGGGAACGCTCCTTATTTTCATTCTGAATTGCCAGCCATTTGATTTTAGAATGAAAACAAATATCTGGGCTAGAGAATGTAACAGTTTTATAAAAGTATTTGGCCTGTGCACCTAATGCATGGGCCTTTCTTTTCTACGGAAAACTCTCAATTTCTCTTGGATATTTTGTAAAATGAGTGAAGGAGAGGGTAGAATGAACAAGATGTATCAAAGGTTAAAAAGAAAATGTATATCGCTTGTACTTTTTGCTCTGCTTGTGGCATTTATAGTTCCATACTATGCATATGCGGCAGATAATGGGGCAGAACCGGCCGCGGCAGCTTCTGCTGCAGAGAGTACAGGCGATTTTTCTATGTCAGAAAGTGAGACGTCAGAAAGTGAGACATCAGAAAGGGAGGAGACGGAGTCTTCGGAAGAGGAGGAGCAGCAGACCAGGGAAGATGCAGATGCATCAACAAATACAGAGGCAGATGTACAGGAAAGTACACAAGAGCAGACATTAACAAAAAAAGAGAGAAAGATTGTCCGTAAGAATTTGCAGCTTGGAAGAAGTTATGGTTTTTATGCTTGGGGTGCAGAGGAAGATGCGGCACAGGGACAGTCTGATGAATCAGGAGTGGCAGTGCAGACGGAAGCAGAGGCGGAAGTCTTAAGCCCGGATATTGATACGGTTTTATCTAAGGTAAGAAGCTATATCTTAAGTAAAGATACGAAGCCGGATTACAGTAGCATATGGAATGTTATTGGTTTAAAAAGGAGTGGGCTGTATGTGCCGGAATCTTATATAAATCTTTTTTACAGTAATGTGATTGCATACTGTGAGAGTAAGGACTGGCAGATTACAAGAGCAAAGTATTCGGATTATTCAAAGCTTATTCTTGCATTAACAGCGATTGGTGTTGATGCAAGAGATGTGATGGGACATAACCTGTTAGCGTATCTGTCAGATTATGAGAATGTAAGCAGACAGGGGAATAACGGCACGATTTGGGCTTTGATCGCGTTAAACAGTAATCCGGCATATGAGATTCCAGAAGACCCTTCTGCAGTGCAGCAAAACTCAGAGGAGTTACTTGTTAAGAAGGTTGTAGGGATGCAGTGTCAGGATGGTGGCTGGACAATGATGGGGACAACCGGAGATTCTGATATGACGGGAATGGCGATGCAGGCGCTGGCTTCTTATTATAATAAAGATGAATATGAGGATGTTACAGCGGCAATTGACAAGGGACTTGCATGGATAGAAAAGAATCAGCTTTCCAGTGGTGGTTTTGGCACGATGAAAACAGAAACTTCGGAAAGTGTGGCACAGATTATCACAGCTCTTTGCGGCGTGGGAATAGATTGTGGGGAAGATGCCCGTTTTATTAAGAATGGGAAATGGCCGATGACAGGATTATTCCAGTATTATATGCCAGAAGGGGGATTTATGCATGTAGCTGCTGATGCCGGGAATAATGGTGGCGGTGCCGGTGGCATTATCGATGGAATGGCAACGGAACAGGGATTGTATGCAACAGTTGCTTACCGTAGATTTTTGGATGGAGAGACATTTCTTTATGATATGAGTGATGTGGCTATTTCGGCAGGAACGAAGCCGGTAGTCAGTCCGACGATTGATACGGGGAGTAATAGTGGAGGAAATTCTTCTTCAACGACAGCAAAAAAGACAGAAACAAAACCGGCAGCTTCTAAAGTAAAGGTAATAAAAGTGGGATTAAATTATAGTACGATTTATCTTACAAAAGGAAAGAGCAAAACGTTAAAAGCGACGGTTTCTCCGTCAAATGCCACGAAGAAGTCAGTGAAATGGTCTTCTTCTAATAAAAAGATTGCAACGGTAAATGCAAAGGGAAAGGTGACAGGAAAGAAAGCAGGGACTGTGACGATTACAGTAAAGGCAACGGATGGAAGCGGAAAGAAAGCAACCTGTAAGGTCGTGGTGACTGCACCGGCAACAGCGACAACCGCCAAAAAGACAACAACAACTACAGCAGCAAGAAGTCAGACAAAAAGAATTACAACACCGACATCGGGAACAACGAATCGTTCAGTAAGTACAGGAAGTGGAACACCAACTGCTTCGGGAACGACAAAGACACTTTCTTCCGGAAGCACTTCCGGTACAGGTACGGGAAGTACTGCGTCAAAGAGTGCAACAGGAACGACAGCGAAGAAGAAAGATACGGCAGCAGAGGCAACGACAGGAAGCTGGAACTTTAGCGGAGAGGATTACGTACCGGATACTTATGCGGCGGATGAGACAGATGCAGCGGAAGCGGACACCACAGCCGAAAAGGATAATGATACCTCAAAGATTGTGGCTGGTTTAGGGATATTTTATATAGTCAAAAGGATTTGCGCTATTGCAGTGGTAGTGATTATTGCTTTCATTTTATATAAAAAGCGTCATAGGATTGCAAGTGCATTACGCAATTTTCAAAAAGGCGGAGATAAGGAATAGATTAAAAAGATAATCTGTTTTTTAAAGAAAAATAAGGTGTATAGTGAGCAGAGTTAAAGCTAAGGATATACAAAGAAAGGGAAAAAGTATTTATGAAGAAAAAGGGATTTATGCGTGTCGTTCTGGCACTGCTTATGAGTATGTTATTGATTGTTTCAACCGGTTGTGGAAAGTCCGGTAATGGAGGAAGTTCTTCCGGTAAAAAGTCCGGCAAGACAGCAACACTTGCGGATATGAATGAGATTCCGGAGGATGGAATTATTACGAAGGAACAGTTTAAGACCGTTGCAGGAGACAATAAAAAGGTACAGTTTAAAGGGACAACAGATGATGGAATTACATATATCTGGACGTATGACTGTTCAAAGATTCAGAATCCAGCAGATCAGAATTTGAAGATTGATTTTTCAGAGAAAGGTCTTGATGATTTAAAGAAGCAGGCAAACAATGCAAATGATGCATTGAAGATGACAATGTACGGGAAAGGGCTGATCTGTGTACCGGATCTTGAGGTACAGCTTCCGGAAGCGTGGCAGTCGAATTCTGCTTATCTTGTAAAGGAACAGGCTGGAAAGCTTGCAAGGATGAGCGATGTTGTGGTAACAGCACAGGCAGAAGAGGATTCTTCCAAGAAAAAGGATACATCTGCATCACAGAAGGATTCGTCTGATAAGGTGAAGGAAGCAACGACTGCTGCCAAAAAGGATACAAAGCCACAGAAAGGAACCACTTCTTTAAAAATGAGCGTAACTTCTCTGGACGGAGATTGTTATATTATCGGAGGTATTACAGAACAGCAAAATAAAGGAGCAAGCGCAGCGAATAAGGCAGAAAACGGAACAACGAACAGTGAATCGGAAGGAAGTGATGAATCGGGGAATTCAGGAGAGAATTCTTATAACGAAGAAGGAAGTTCAGGAAGTGGAGATGTTTCTGATGGAGGAGCTTCTTCTTCTGGTTCTTCCGGCAAGCAGGATGTTGCAAATGATGAAGAAGTTTCAGGTTCTTCCCATACGTGTACGATTTCAATCAGCTGCGCGACGATTCTTAATAACATGAGTGATTTAAAAAGTGGCAAGGAAGAATTTGTTCCTTCTGATGGATGGATTCTGGCAGCTTCCGAGGTAGAATTTACGGAAGGAGAGTCTGTACATGACGTATTACAGCGTGTATGTAAGGATGCAGGAATCCAGATGGAGTCTTCTTTTACGCCGGCTTATAATTCAGCTTATGTGGAAGGAATTAATAATCTGTATGAATTCGACTGCGGACAGCTTTCCGGATGGATGTATAACGTAAATGGCTGGTTTCCTAACTACGGATGCAGTAAGTATACGGTACAGGACGGTGATGTGATCAACTGGGTTTATACATGTAATCTTGGTAAGGATGTTGGAGATAATTCGATGTATTAAGGATGTATGAAATAGAGATTTGATATAATAAAGACTTGATATAATAAAGATTTAATGTAATAGAAATTTGATGTAATGGAGATTTAATTTAGATGAAAGATACATTTTCGACATATCATCCTGTTTTAAATATGCTGTATTTTTGCGGGACAATCGGGGTGACGATGTTTGTTGTTCATCCTGTGATTCTGGCAATTTCATTTATATGCGCTGTTGCGTATTCCGTTGTTTTAAAAGGATGGAAAAAGACAGTAAAGTTTAATCTGCTCTTCTCATTACCGATGATGATTATTGTTGCCCTGATCAATCCGATGTTTAATCATTATGGAGTAACGATTATAGGATATCTTCATAATGGAAATCCGTTTACATTAGAAAGTTGTGTGTACGGTCTTGTGATGGCAGTGATGCTGGTATGTACTCTTGTATGGTTTTCCTGCTACACAGTTGTTATGACATCAGATAAGTTTATTTATCTTTTTGGAAGGATCATCCCGGCACTTTCTTTAGTACTTTCCATGTGCCTTCGCTTTGTACCGAAGTTTATCAAAGAAGCATCTGTTATTTCTGATGGGCAAAAGTGTGTCGGGCGAAGTGTAGAGAATGGGAGCCTTATTAAGAGAGCAAAGCATGGAATTACAATTTTTTCGATTCTGGTTACCTGGTCTTTGGAGAATGCGATTGAAACATCGGATTCAATGAAGTGCCGGGGATATGGAGAGAAGGGCAGAACCGCCTTTTCCTTATATCATTTCGATAAAAGGGATTTTTTGTGCCTTATTTTTATGATCATTACATTCGGAGCAGCGATGTGGGGCTTTTCAAAGGGGTATGCATTTTGTTCTTATAATCCTCGGATTGTTGTAAAGGGAGTACCCTTTACAGCAGGCAGCCTGCTTGTCTTTGCCGCTTTTTTATTGTTTAGTATCATGCCAGCAGCGATGGAGATTTTAGACCGAAGGATGTGGAAGGCGAGAAGAGGACAGGTAGAAAGTGCAGCACCGGCTGGGTACCGTTTGTGGGAAGTTGAATAGCCGTATATACAGGAGATAAAAAGCAAGTTTGGAGGTGCAGGGTGACAGCGAATGGTTTGTCAGAAAAGAAAAATAGTATATTAGAAATCAATGATTTGTGTTTTGCTTATCCAGAAGAAAAAAAGAGGGCGCTAAATCATGTTTCTTTGCATGTGGAGGACGGGGAATTCCTTGTTCTTTGCGGAAAGAGTGGATGTGGAAAGAGTACACTTCTGACACATTTAAAGACTCCCCTGACGCCGCATGGAAAGCGAAAAGGAGAGATCCTTTTTCAGGGAGTACCAATCGGGGAGATGAGTAACCGGGAGCAGAGTCAGAGGATTGGATATGTATTACAGAATCCGGATAATCAGATCGTGACAGATAAAGTGTGGCATGAGCTGGCATTTGGTTTGGAAAGCCTTGGATACAGTAACGCAGATATCCGTATCCGGGTAGCGGAAATGGCAAGTTATTTTGGGATTCAGGACTGGTTTTATAAAAATGTATCGGAACTTTCCGGAGGACAGAAACAGCTTTTGAATCTGGCATCTATCATGGCCATGCATCCGGATATGCTGATTCTTGATGAGCCGACCTCTCAGCTTGATCCGATTGCAGCTTCTGATTTTTTGGAAACAGTAAAGAAGATTAATCGTGATCTTGGAACGACAATTATTCTTACGGAACATCGTTTAGAGGAAGTATTTCCTTCTGCTGACAGGGTAGTGGTCATGGATGAAGGGCAGATTTTATGTGTTGGCACACCGCCGGAAATCGGAGAAGAATTAAAGAAGCGCAATCATGAGATGTTTTTAGCTATGCCGGTGCCGATGCAGGTTTATGCCAAAGTAGAGTCAGAGCAGCCCTGCCCGATTACTGTTCGTGACGGGCGAAAGTGGCTGGACATAGTTTGCAAGAAAAAAGGCATTTCACCAGCAAATGCATCTTCTTCATATAGAAAAGAGAGTGATTCCCAAAAAGGAAAATCTTCTTTTGCTAAGATTACAGAAAAGTTTACAGAGAAAAAAGAAGATATCATCTTAGCGTGTGATGATCTGTGGTTCCGCTATGATAAAGAACTGCCGGATGTCGTAAAGGGACTAAGCTTTTTCTTAAAAAGAGGAGAATTCTTTGCATTGCTTGGAGGAAATGGAACCGGGAAGTCAACAACACTTTCACTTTTGAGCCGTTTGAGAAAGCCATATCGTGGAAAAGTACTTTTAGAAGGTAAGGATATCCGTCGTTACAGCGATAAAGAACTGTTCCGCAATTTTCTTGGAGTACTGCCGCAAAACCCGCAGTCCCTTTTTGTAAAGAAAAGTGTGGAATTAGAACTGTTTGAAATGGTAGGCGGTGTAAAAGAGAAAAAGGATGAAGAATATCAGCTTGCCATGGATAAAAAGGATGCGGTGGAAGGAATCATTAAAGTAACACATTTGGAAGAATTACTGCATCGTCATCCGTATGACTTAAGCGGGGGAGAGCAGCAGAGGCTTGCCCTGGCTAAGATTTTGTTATTGCGGCCAAAGCTTTTGTTGATGGATGAACCGACCAAAGGACTTGACAGCTATTTTAAAAAAGAATTTGCCGGAATACTGGCATTACTCAAAGAGCAGGGCGTAACTGTTTTTATGATTTCTCATGATATTGAGTTCTGCGCTTCTTATGCAGACCGATGTGGTTTGTTTTTTGATGGAAATATTGTGGCATGTGGAACTCCGGGAGAATTCTTTGCCGGAAATAATTTTTATACAACAGCGGCAAACCGAATGGCTAGAAGGTATTTTCCCATGGCGGTTACCGGGGAGGACGTTGTGAAATGTCTTAAAAAAGGAGTGTGAACAATGGCAGACTGGAAATCAAGTCAGGAGTTCTTGAAAGAATTTTACGCTTCTCCAATCGTGAATGAAGATACGATTTCTGCAAAGATAAAGCGTATCTTTTTACCAAAAAGCAGGAAAGCTTCTGCTTTAAAAGAATTAGCAGGAGATTTGTCAGGAGAAGGCAGGGCAGGAGATGTCATTTTAGATAATGATATGTTTGAGATGGATACCGAAATCTGGAAAAAGCAGGAAAAACGCAGGCTTTCTGTTCGTA
>QWCH01004834.1_pt1 | contig 11785 bp, 8 predicted proteins | sample 1972671 | NCBI WGS metagenome assembly QWCH01 (sample SAMN09866713, study PRJNA288562) | Human gut metagenome isolate term3_stool, whole genome shotgun sequencing... | isolation source: gut | host: Homo sapiens | place: USA: California | reverse complement strand
TTAGAAAAATGAATAAATATATTTTAATATCTATTAAAAAACTATATATACAGAAAAGCTTGGTTACGATATCTTAATGTAATCAAGCTTTTTAATATTTTTTCATAACTTGTAAATGAATAATCAAACATAGCATATTTTACAATATCAGAGTTTTTATCAATAATCCATTGATCAAGTATTGATAAAGAAGATGAATCTACATTTTTATAAACAATTTTCATAATATTTGTCCTTTTAATTTTTAAGTGCAGTTATTGGAACAACATAAACTCCGTCATTTCTTTTATATGCAGCATTAGATAATCCACATATTACACACATAATTTTAGGAGTTTTCCCACCGTTAGATACTATATCATTACAAACTTTAATTAAATTGTCAGCACCTTCATCTATTTTTTTGGCACCAATTTTAATTTCAAAAGCACACCAATCACCATTTTCCAATTCTATTACTGCATCAATTTCATTATTTTTGTAGTCTTGATAATGGAATAGTTTACCACCAAAAGACTGAGCATAAATAGACAAGTCTCTTTCTACTAAAGCCTCAAATAGAAAACCAAATGTATTTAAATCACCTATTAGTTTATCTTTTGTTAGATTTAATAATGCACAAGCCATTGCTGGATCTGCAAAATGTCTTTTTTCAGATTGTTTTACTCTTAACGATGAACGAATATTAGGTGAGAATGGTAGTTGATTGTTGAATAAAAACATGCGACCAAGCACTTCTAAATACTTAGCAATAGTATTTCTACTCATCGATTCATGATCTTGTTCTATAATATCCTTTAATAATGCTGATGCTGAAACTGTCGTAGATTCATTTCTCGCTAGAGATTTTAATAATAATTTCACTTTATGAGCATCATACTCTATTTCATCATCAACTTTTTGTAAATCTTCTTCTATTATATTATCCATATATGCTCTTGGCATTAAATGAAGAAGATTATCTGGTGCACTTATATTTTCAGGCCATCCACCGCGAACAATTAAATTAGCAAGTTTTTCTAATGAAACTTCTTCTAATAGCTGATCTTCAAAAACACCATTGCATAAGTCAAATAAACTAATATTTCCTGTTGAATCATCTGACTCATATAATGACATTGTATTCATTCTAATTTTAACAATTCTTCCACTTCCACTGTGCATAATTCCTTTTTTCTTTGGTGTAGATGAACCTGTTAATATTAATTGTCCTTTTTCGTGACGCTTATCAACTTCTGCTCTTGTTGCATCCCAGATAGGTGGTACTTCTTGCCATTCATCAATCAATCTAGGAGCATCACCTTGTAAGATTAAAGATGGATTTAATTCAGCTATTTTTCTATTATTAAAATTATTAGCTGGATCACCAACTAGAAACTCACTATTTGAATGAAATGCAGATGCCCATGTTTTACCACACCATTTTGGTCCTTCAACACAAATAGCTCCACTTACTTTCAAATAATCTTCAATTGTTTTATCAATTATTCTTTTTCTATATTTGGATTTATCAGTTAATATACTCATAATAGTCTCCTTTTCTTTACTATAGTATATCACAATCATATCACACAGTCAAGTTAAGTGAGCAATATTTTCGTTTTTAACTGAGCAATATTTTATTATTTTAGTGAGCAATATTTTTAATTCGACGTGAACATTTTTATAATTAAAATTTGCATAAGATTATTCACATTAGACTAATTTATAATATTATATAACTATTATAAAAATTGATACCTTTTTAAATTAATTTATAAACGATTATAAATAGAATTAAATCATATTCTGCAAGCGATTTGTTGTGAATCTTGCAAATGATTTTTTTATTAATGTTTTTATTAGATTGTATCATTATAGACAAATTAAACATACAATGTTGGTTGCGTGGACCAAACGTCCTTTTCATCCTTTTTTCGAGAGTTGTAAATCGCATTTGTCCTTTTTCATATAAAAAAGCGAGTCAATCACTTGCCTTAGTATTATTTATATTCTATTTTAAAATAATCTAAATATGACTTAACAATATCCTGCCCTGACAAACAAGTATCATTTAAATAGCCTTTTTCATACTTATAATTTTTTAAACCACGATAATAAAAATCTTTAATTTGTTCTGTAATAATAAATGGAACTATATTATGTTTTAAGCATTCTTTTAAAATAATTAGTCTACCAACTCTACCATTACCATCTTGAAAAGGATGGATTCTTTCAAACTCATAATGAAATTCTATAATATCATAAATAGTAATATTATTCTTTGAATTGTAATCATTTAAAAGTGTAACTAATCTTTCTTTTACCTTTTCAGGTGGACATGTATCAAGTCCTCCAACTTCATTAACAAGTAGTTTATAATCACCAACTCTAAACCAAGTTTTTTCTTGATCACTTGTATTATTTTTTAAAGTGTAATGAAACTGTTTAATTAATGATTCTGTTAATTTCGTTTTAGCTGATGTAATAGCTAAATCAATACATCTAAAATGATTAGTTGTTTCAATAATATCATCTACTTTAATAGCTTCATCATAAATGCCGATTGTTTTGGTTTCAAAAATCAATCTTGTTTGATCGTGAGTAAGTTTACTTCCTTCAATATGATTTGAATTATATGTCATTTCAATTTGAAGTTTGTGATATATTCCACCTTTTAATTTACTATCTTTCTCTTCTTTTAACATATCTAATAAAGTTCTTGATTTATTAGATGTTCTTTTTTGTCTTTTTGGCATTGTTGCATCTTTTGGTATTCTCCAAGTTTTACCTTCTAAGATTGCACCAATAACTCTTCCTTTATTACAATAATCCCTTACACTTCTTTCAGAAATTCCCCATAAAGTTGCTATTTCAGTTGTAGATAAGTATTTCATTTTTATCACCTTGTAATATTATATCATATATCGGCAAAATAAACAAGCAATATTGTTATTAAATTTTGTTATTTAAATTGCCGATATTTACCATTTATTCCGATAAAATGTAATAATTCTCCCTAAATTGATGAAAGGATTAGTATTATATTCTGGACTAACATTACTATTTATTTTTATATTTTATTATTTCGTCAATATTCTTTTTTAAAAAGATTATCACAAATTCTAAAGTATCAGGTGCATCTCCTCTTTGTTTATCTACAAAATGAGCGCATTGATACCTAATTAATGCATCTTTTATTCTATATTTATCAAATTCTTCGCCTATATTGCATTCATGAATATTAATATATGTTTTACCATTATCATTACTAATTTTATAATTATCATCTTGATTAATATAAATATTATCTAATTTATAAGTGTATAAATTTTTATTTACTTCAACTTTAAACCCATATTGTTTTAGAAATTTTAGTCTCTTTTTAACATTATATCTTTGAGCAGAAAATAGAGCTAAAACAAGAATAATTGGAAAAACAGTATTATAAAGATGAATGATATTACATCTATTCTTTTATTATCTCTAATAAAAGAATCTGTTGGAAATAATAACTCTAAAATAATAAATAAAATAAGTACACCCACTGGAATGCATAATAATAGTATAGCCCATAAATCCATTGGACCTTCATGGTTTATTAAAATCAAATTGTAATATGCAGCAAGAAAAAAGCCAATTAATATACTTATAATTCCAAGTGCAGCAATAATTTTTCTTTTATTCATAATATTATCACGCCTTTCCTATTTATCTATTTGTCCGTTTAATTTTGATATGTCTAACTAACTTTTTTGTTCATTCATCAGAAAGTGGTACCCGTAAGCCCCTTTAAACAATATAAAAGTCATCTTTTATAGACAAATATATTATACCCCTTTTTGCTTTAAAATCCTATTAAATCAATTAAAAAGGCTATATTTTTTGGTTATTTTCTATAATTTTGGTCTAAATTCTTTGAGATAAAAGTGACATTCAATGTTGGTTGCGTGTCACAAAGGTATATTTAATAGTATTTTTTATAAGTTGAAACTTTAATATGTCTTAATTTTTATCATGTTCTTTAAAAATCGCCAACAGCATCAAAAAGGTTGAAACTCTAGTTTGTATTCGTTTTGTATTTAAAGAACTGCTACTGGCTCTACAATCGGTCCACAAATTGAAAAAGGTGCCGTTTTCTAGCACCAAAATGTTTATAATATATTTATTTCTTTTCAAAATAATTAGTTGGACCTCCATAATAATGACAATAATTATTAGGTCTATTTGAAACCATATCTAGTAATTGAATCAAGCTTACAATATGAGGATTTTGTAATACTGAATATAATTTCACCTCTGTATCATCAATTGGCGTCATTGTACAACTTACAATCTTAAATTCTTTCATCTTCTCTAGAATATCTTTTGCTTCTTCTAATGTAACATTTAAATTATCACACAATAATTTTTCAGTAAAACTACCACTAGTTCTGCTTCTACTATACAAGAAAACTAATGAATCATAAAATATATTATCACTTAAATATTTACAAAATAACATTTGTTTTTCTTTGCTTTCTAACATTTTTAAATAATTTGATTTATTATCTTTTGGAATGACAGTAAATACTTTATTGTTTTGTGCTAAAGAAGTAATAATGATTCCATCTTCACTTACTACAGTAGAAAATAGATCATCATTTGTAATTTCTTCTTTAAATTTATCTAAATCTATTATTTCTTCCCCACGAGTTGCAATAGACATAATAAAACCTAATCTATAAACTTGTTGTATTCTTTCATTTAAGTTAAAACTTGTTATATATTTAAATAATTTATTTTCAATATTAGTTAGTTCATAATCTTCAATATCAAATAAATAATCAGTTGAAACTTTGAAATATTTTGCAATAGCAGGTATTAATTCTAAATCTGGTGATCCTCCATTTTCCCACTTACTCACGGCTTGTGTAGAAATGCGTAATGTTTTAGCTAAGTCTTCTTGTGTTATTTTATTATGATTTCTTAACTCTTTTATTTTAGTTCCTATATTCATAATATTTAATCTCCTTTATAATCTTATGTGATTGGCCATTCACTATGTAAATTAATTTACATAAACATTATAATTCAAATATTTTTTTAAAACAATGGAGGTAAAATTGATAATATCAACCAATATTTGACTATAAAATTAGTTTATCAAATAAAATTTTATATATGTATGTTGCGTAATATTTTATATTTAATAGTTTCAATTCTAAAAGTTGCATAGACAGATAGAGCCCTAAGATAACTTCTATGACTCATATTAATCATCTATTACTTTAAGCTGATGAATTGTAATCTCTCTATCTTGTTTAGACTTTTCTCATATTCAATACCTATTGATATATGCAATCCTATAGGAATTATACCAAAGCCTATTTATCTTTATACTATTATTATAGCACATTTTAGTATAAATTTATATTAATCTACTAAATTTTAGTACACATCATTTATTTTATCAAATAAAAAAGTTCTTCTAAATGAACTAGTTTGATTCAACTAGACAAGTTCATTTGAAGAACCTTTTATTTTAATTATGCCTCTAAATTATAAATTTCACCTGCATCATTATAACCAAGAGTGATAGCCATACCATTATAATATAAGCATAAATAATCACCTTGATAAATTGTATGACTTGGATCTACAATTTGTGTATTAGTCAAATCAAATAAACCTTGACCATTTGTATATCCATAACCACCTGCACTTGATTGAAAAGCGGGTGCACCATTTTTAAATGTTTGATCAAGAAGAGCCGCAAGATAAGGATCACTAGCACCAAAATCGAAATTTGCAACATCATCAATTTTTAAACTTCCTTTGATCTTTTCTGCTGTAATTCCTTCAGCACTTCCTGATTTATTTATACAAATTAAATTCATATAAGTTAAAGTATTATCAGAATTTGCTTTTAAGAAAGATTTATTAAATGGTGTAAACAAAGCATCTAAAGCTTTAATTTGAGGTACAATTGCACTGGCTTTTACTATTGTAAACCAACCTTCTGTACCAACAACATATGATTCAAGTTTAGAATTAATAATTTTTGTATGTGCAACTTTACCACCATCAGCTTCTAAAGGTCTTACATGATCTTGAACAATAACCGGACCACCTGCACCAATCATCTCACAATCCTTGATTGTTACTTTATCAGAACCCCAGTTATAAACAAAACTATTAAATGAATCATAGGCCTTACACTTATCCATTACAAATTCAGTAAAAGTATAATTTGGAAAGTATGTGATAAAGAAACATGCCGCAAGATTATTATATGCTGTAAAAGCAGGCCCTTCTACTTTAATAAGAATTTGTCCTCCAGCTTTAATATTATTTTCAACTCTTGGTGCATTACCAATCATATTTAAATTCTGAATTGAAGAACTTCCTGTTTCAGAACCCTCAATTTTAAATAAACTTGCATGACTGATTGCTTCTCCCTCAGGAGTAATTTGTCCCTCATCTCTGACTACTTCTCTTAAAGTTTCAGCTGATAATTTATAGTAATTCCCTAAGATATTAAATGTTTGACCATCTCCAAGGTTTCTCATATACATATTCACAAAATCTTTCATTGAACCAAGTGCTCGATTGTAATCTGAATCTGATTTGTTTAATTCTTCAGCTGTATAGAAGAAGTAACCTGGAACATCATTTACTGTTATATCAATATTTTTGTGAAAAATTAAATTCGTTGGAAAATAATCACTAGCTAAATTATTTGCCTCTTTAAAAGCATTCCAAGCATCAGCCTCTGCTCCATTTGTTCTATTATCCATATAACCAAGTTCTTTCGCATTATACACATTATAACCTTCAACTACTTCAAATTCAAAAGAAATCGTATAGTCTTCCACATTTTCCAATTGCTTATTTGTCAGACCTGTTGGAACAACTTCTACTTTAAAAGCATTCCCAACTGCACTTGTCGCAAAATCAATTATACAATTTTTTATATCAATCCTATCAATCAATTCTGAATTTTCTAAAAGCAATTCATAAGTATCGCCATTTAACAGATATACTTTTATATCATATTCCCATTCACTAACAACAACTTCTTCTTGAGTGCCAGTTATCGTATTTACTTTATAAAATGTGCATGCCGGTTTAATACTCCAGCCATTGTCATCACCAACAACATAATTTTGCGTTAGATCAAAAAATTCAGTTTTCTTATTTTCTTTTTCTTTTCGATTTGTATTGAATAATAAAATATCCTCAGGCTGATTTACTGCATATACAATAATTCTTTCTTCACTTTGTTTTTCTTCGAATTTAGCAACTAGTGTAAGATTAGAAGTTATTTTTGTATTTTCAAAATCAAATAAGGTATCACCTAAAAACCATCCCTTAAATTCATAATTTTCTTTTACAGGATTGGTTGGTTTAGTGATAAGAGAATTTTCTAAATATTCCTCTTTTTTATATTCACTATCATCAACAATAAAAGTTACATAATATTTTTCAGGATTTTCTTTTTCCCAATTAGCCTTTAAAGTAATATTTTTTTCAAGTTGCATAGTTTCATCAAAAGGCTTTCCATCTAATAACCATCCTTTAAAAACATACCCCTCTTTTACAGGATCTTTAGGTAGGACTAATTTTTCTCCTACTTTAACCTCAATATCACTTACTACACTACCACCATCAGTATCAAATTGAACTGTGATTTTATCGGAACATGCTGCAAGCGAAAATAATAATGTAAAAACAACTAAAAATAAAGTTAATTTCTTTTTCATTTTTTTCTTTCCTTTCTTTAAAAATAATTAGCCAAGAATACTCCAATCAAACGCACTTACTTCTATTTTGATTTGAGTTTGTTTACTATCGGTTGATCTAATTATAATAGTAGCTACTCCTCCTTTTAAAAATTCTATGGTTGCAGTACCATCACTGTTTGTCGTTAATTTATAAATTGTTGAATTTTCATCATAAATATACTCCAATTTTTTATGAGTAGCATTATCTGGAGTAATACGACATTTAATTTCTACTTTTAAACCACTTTTATAATCTTTTTTAATATATCCAATATATCCAGCATGAATTTTAGCCAATCCTGTTTCTGTATTTGGATCATAATCTTTATATCCATCAGAAATACATTCAATCTTTTCAACATATTTTTGTTCATCATATACCTTCATTTTTAAACCAATAAAACCAACCACTACAATAGCTAATACATAAATCACAATAATTGTTATAATAACTGATTTTTTCATTTCATCACCCCTGGATTTCATAATAGAAAGCCTTAATACGTTTTATAAACATTAAAAGCGTAGATCCAAAAAAGGCTATACTAATTACCATCAATTTGAGAAGTCCTAACATTACGCTACCTACCTCACTACCTAAACTTGCCTCAGATAACAATTTATAAGCAATTATAGCATAGGCGGCTGAAAGAATAAAGGCCAAAATCGTTGATTTATTTTCATTAGGATTATCAATGATTCCACCTGTTGTTGCATATTGTTCATTTTGTGGATTCATTATATCGAGATTAGCACTATAAATCATATGACCTAAATGTAAAAATAAAATAGCAAATCCCAAAATCACAATTTCACCAATACTAAAGGAAACCGAACTACCAAAAATTGCACAAGTAACAAAAACAGTAGGTATTGAAAAAATAACATTAAAAAATAATTTGGTAAATAGTGGATATGCGGCATAAATAGGTTTGGTTTTTTTCATATATCCCGCGCGACCTTCACGACTATAATAGGTTGCAACTAAAGCATTAGAAGCTAATAATGGTAAACAAATCAATAATATATTGAATGTATAAATTAACAAATCACCAAGTTGTCTTGTATCCATAGCTTTATACATTGCATTTAAAAATAAAATTAAAATAGGTACAATAATATAAACCATTAAATAATTGACCGAAATATTAATAGTTCGTAAATTAATTTTAAATTCTTTATCAATAAAGGTCAAATATTTATTATGTTTTTTGTTAGGTTTATCATCACCAATCCGTTTCTTAATTTCAAAGTTTTTAGACATCATTCCGAAGAAAATCGGTCGTGAAATGAAATAAACTAAAATAACTAAAACAAAGCAAATACCAATTAAAATACCTAGTTTAACAAATGTCATCAAATTTAGGGCATAAACTTGTTTATGGGTAAAATTACCAATGATAATACTAACCATCTGACTCATTATTGATAGTTTACTTTCAATCATTAGCAGAAATTCTCTAATCTTTCTACTAATAGTAGGCCACTGAGCGATTAAATCAATATTCTCTGGTATTAATCCAATAAGATAAACAATACCTATAATAGCCAATATCAAAATACTAATAAACAATAGTACTTGAAGGACTGGCACTTTTTTCAAAAATCTTTTGATATACATCACAAGAATTGACAATAATGAACCAATTAAAACAGGTAACATTAAGATGAAAACAAGCGGGATAAAAATCCACAAAAACATCCATAAAGAACAAAAACCTTTAGTGACAAGTAACAATACACAAGAAAGCGTTAAAGGCATCAAAAAGTTTAGACTTTTCTTAAGTTCATACAGATAAAAAACAATAATTTTAGAAACAAAAATTTTATTAGTATCCACTGGTAAAGTAATCAAAACTCGATTATCCTCAGAAAAATATAAATTATTTGTTAACTCAAATGTACATGATATCAAAGATAGTCCAAGTGAAATTGTTAAAATTAATACCATTACACTAGGAAATTCACTATTATAAAAAAGTCCAATTGTTAGAGAAAGAGATAACACCATATATGAAATAGCAGCAACAATTGCAAATTTTAAAATACCAAAAATAATTACTCTTAAAAGTTGTTTGCGATCTTTAACAAAGCTTAAATCTAATTTATCACGAAGTTGCATCAAAACAAGCGTTTTAAGTTGTTTCATACTATTAGTTTTATGTTTCATAGCATCTGTCATTTCATTTTGAATAACGGCTTTCATATTTTATTGTTCCTCATCATTTTCAATTGTATTTAAATAGAATTGTTCTAATGAAATACCTGATGCTTCTATTTCATCAACACTTTTTATACATTTGATATGACCTTTTTTAATAATAGCAATCCGACCACATAGTTTTTCTACAATATCAATTAAATGGGAACTAAAGAAAACAATATTTCCTTCAGCAGCATGTTGCTTCATACACTCTTTTACTTGATATATGCTATTTGGATCGAGCCCTGTTAGTGGTTCGTCTAAAATCCAAACTTTAGGATTGTGAACAAGAGCAGACATAATCGTAATCTTTTGTTTCATTCCATGCGAATAAGTTCTAATTTTACTATCAATTGATGCCTCCAGTTCAAAAATTTTAATATATTTTTCGATACGAGTATTTCTTTCTTCTTGAGATACCTCATAGATATCCGCAATATAATTAATATATTCCCTTCCTGTTAATTTTTCATACAAAGCATAATGATCTGGCACATAGCCAATATTATATTTTGCTTCTACAGAATTTTTACTCACATCATATCCACAAATTTCAATATTCCCTTCTGTGATTGGTTGTATTCCTACAATACTTTTAATAATTGTTGATTTTCCTGCTCCATTTGGTCCTAAAAAGCCAAAAATTTCACCTTGATTTACCTCTAAATTGGCATCTTCTACCGCATAAACTTTACTTGTAGCATATTTTTTAGAAAAATGAATCAATTGCAGTTTAGCTAGTCTTGTTTGTTGCTCCCTCATAAATTCTTCCTTTCTTACTTTACTAGGTACTGATTTTCTAGCAATTTCATCTTGTTTAATTTTCTTTAATTTTACATGGAGTTCATAATGGCTATCTGCTATCCTAAAGAATTCTGCATATACAAACCAAATTGCAAGACCTAAAGCAACATAAGTCGCAAAGAAAAGAATTTGATATACAGGATGAAAGGTTAAAACCTTATTTCCAATGGTAATAGTTGCGGAAATATTAAATAGTTTCTCGGCCCATTCTCCTAGTTTATCAGCAACGAAATTACTATTGATAAAGAAAAAATCTGTTTCATGACCATTAGCAGTAAAATAAACATTTAAAAATAATGCTAGAACAAAATATCCTAAAAACCAAATCATTGACCAATAAAATTCTTTAATTTTAGGCCTTTTAAATTGTTTTAATGCAACGATTAATAATGGCATAAAGAAAGCAATCCAATGATTAAACCAAAAATTAAAAATTCTCATACTTAAAATGTTAGTACCATCGTCATAGTTTGGCATAAGCATTGCTATTAAAGCGCCAAAAACATTAATAAAATATGTAAAATAAAATAATCGTTTAAATTTAAAAATTAAGCATAGCGGAATAATAAACATTGCAGTATTACACAAATGAAATGGCCATGTCCAAGGTTGAGAAAAATTAGTATAATCATAATTTACAATAAAGCCTACCATTGTAGCAACCGATATATATATTAAAGAAAAACGAATAACTTCTTCGGTTTTATTTCTTAAAGCAAAATATAAAATAAAGGGAACGATAATACCAATATATATCAATATACGATGATAAAAACTAATGTCTTTGACAACAATTGTATCTTTACCATACCCAAAAGCAAATTGGACAAAATAGGATGGTAGGGATGCAATCATCATTAGAAGTAAAATTCCAAATGTCATCAATACTTCCTTAACATTCGTTTTCATCTTCCTATCATGAAGAATATAATATATACTAAGTATTATTCCTAACATACTTTCTAAAAGATAACACACTAACAATACACTAGTATTATTGTTACCAACAAATAATATCATTATTGATGATAAC
>QWCH01005584.1_pt1 | contig 11788 bp, 8 predicted proteins | sample 1972671 | NCBI WGS metagenome assembly QWCH01 (sample SAMN09866713, study PRJNA288562) | Human gut metagenome isolate term3_stool, whole genome shotgun sequencing... | isolation source: gut | host: Homo sapiens | place: USA: California | reverse complement strand
GTAGGCACCTATATGATGACGGACTTCAACATGAACATGATTGCTCCGGGCATCATCGACCACAAGGAATGGACTCCGGCAAACGGACGCAACAACGCCCTCCGCATCAACGGTCTGGGTGCCCCGCGCGCCTTCTATACCCCGGTACTGCGCGAAGTGAAAGTACCCAATACCAGCTATGGCGAAGACTATGCACTGGGACTGAACTTCTCCCGCCAGTACCAGATAGGACGCGTGTACGACGTGGTCTACCTCTGCCGCCGCTGGGACGACAACTCCGATGCCTCACTGGACATCGTGAAAATGAACGGACACAACCTCTACAAAGACCGCATCCGTACCTGGGAACTTCAGGCACGCATAGCGATGAACAAAAACAAGTGATATGAATCAAACGATACACCATCTTCTGACTGGACAATTGGCATCCTGGGAGACGGCACGCAACAACTATGCCGCCCTCTCCGGTGTGCGGGTGAAAGAGCTGAATGTAAACGGGATACTTTATAAGGTACAGTTCAACCCCGCACGCATCGTTTCCTCCGGTGCCAAAGTGGATGCCAAGTCCATCCTGGAACGGAAATGCTTTCTGTGCCCGGCCAATTTGCCGCCGGTACAGAAAGGTATCCCGTTCGGAGGACACTACAATATTCTGGTGAATCCGTTCCCCATCTTCCCCCGCCACCTGACAGTACCGGAACTGGCACATACCCCTCAACGCATAGCCACCCGCTTCACCGACATGCTGGAGCTGGCCGAGGCGCTGACGGATTACACCATCTTCTACAACGGTCCCAAATGTGGTGCTTCCGCCCCCGACCATGCTCATTTCCAGGCAGGAAACAAAGGGTTCATGCCTATTGAAAAGGACTGGCGCGGACAGACTGCCGGGAAAATAGCCGATTATAGGAAAGCAGCACTGTGGTATCTTGACGACGCTCCCCGTGCCACACTTGTGATTGAATCCACCTCCAAAGAGGACGCGGCAGACTTGTTCGACATCATTTACCGTTCTCTGGACGTGAAACCCGAAGAAGACGAGCCGATGATGAACGTACTGGTCCTATACGAGGCCGACCGTTGGGTGGTCTTTGTCTTCCCGCGCGAGAAACACCGCCCCGCCTGCTATACTGCCGAAGGAGAAGCCAATCTGTTGAGCAGCCCGGCATCCGTCGACTTGGGAGGTGTCTTTATCACCCCCGTAGAAAAGGATTTCTTGAAAATCACTGCGGAAGACGTGGCGCAGATATTAAGTGAAGTATGCCTCTCTGCCACAGATTTCCACAAGGTACGGCAGCGTATCAGGGAAAAAATATGACTTCTGAAATCCAAGAACTCTAATTTTAAAGAAATACCATTATGAAAGAGCCCAAAGTACAAGTAGGCATTCTGTTTGAACCGCAGATAGAATTCGTTTTGCTGAATCCGTATCGCATGGACGGAACGGAAGTCAGCGGCAAGCAGGTAGTGACCTACGACGAAGGCAAGATTCTCTGGAATGGACGCCGGTATGACGAACTGCTGTTTGAACCGCAACACGAGCAGACCGATGCCTTCGAACTATTGGACGTTACCATCGGCATCAATTTCCATTGGGAGCGCAAGGAAGACCAGCGTTTTCTGGGTGCTCTCAAAATCATCGTTGAGAATGGAAAGCTCACCGGCATCAACGTCATCCATGTAGAAGATTACACGTGCCTCTACCGATATTGTGAAACAAGCCATCTCCGCTACCCGCGGCCAGGTACTGACATCTGATGGTAAGATTTGCGACGCCCGTTTCTCCAAATGCTGCGGCGGTGCTTTCGAGGAGTTCCAATACTGCTGGGAAGACATCAAATACCCCTATCTTGCCCAACAACGAGACAGCAAAACGCACGCCACACTGCCCGATTTGACGCAGGAAGTCGAAGCGGACCGCTGGATTCGTACCTCCCCCGAAGCATTCTGCAACACCACCGACAAGAAAATCCTCTCGCAGGTACTCAATAACTATGACCAGGAGACTACGGACTTCTATCGCTGGAAAGTGGAATATACCCAGGAAGAGCTTTCAGCCCTCATTCTGAAACGTTCAGGCATTGACTACGGACAAATCATCGACCTTATCCCCATAGCCCGCGGAACCAGCGGACGCCTCTGGAAACTGAAGATTGTGGGAACCAAACGCACACTCACCATCGGCAAGGAACTGGAAATCCGCCGCACGCTCTCCACTTCACACCTCTACAGCTCTGCCTTCGTGGTAGACAAAGAGGAGTTGTCCGCCGAAGGCATTCCCGGACGCTTCATCCTCACCGGTGCCGGTTGGGGGCATGGTGTGGGACTTTGCCAAATAGGTGCAGCCGTGATGGGCGAGCAAGGGTATAAGTATGATGCAATACTGTTGCACTACTATATAGGTGCCAGCATTGACAAGCTGTATGAATAATCGAATAGAACACAATAAATCAATATCATGAACCATACAAAAAACATATCGCCATGGGCATGGGTACCCACCTTGTACTTTGCACAAGGCATTCCATATTTTATCGTAAACAACATCTCCGTGATGATGTTTACCAAAATGGGCGTACCGAACGGAGAAATGGCCTTGTTCACAAGCCTGCTCTATCTGCCATGGACTATCAAACCCTTCTGGAGCCCGTTTGTCGACATCATCAAGACCAAAAGATGGTGGACCCTTTCCATGCAGATTCTGATGTCTGTGGCATTCATCCTGCTGACGCTGTCCATTCCACGGCCGGACGAGGCGACTATGGCGGCCGGAACAACCCCCATCAGCATGTTCAGCATCACGCTGATGCTGTTCATCATCACGGCTTTTGCCTCTGCCACACACGACATTGCCGCCGACGGCTTCTACATGCTGGCACTGAAACAGAGTGACCAGGCAGCCTTCGTTGGCATCCGAAGCACGTTTTACCGGCTCGCCTCTATCTTCGGACAAGGCGTGCTCGTAGCCATTGCCGGCGCCATCGAACTGAGAACCGAAAACATTCCGCTGTCATGGACCATCACGATGCTGGTTACAGCCGTTCTGTTCAGCCTGGTGACGTTCTATCACCTCTTTGCAGTCCCCAAACCCACCTCAGATAAGTCAACACTGGCTGCCGATGCCGCCACTGCAGGAGCTATATTCAGAGAATTCGGACGAACATTCGCCACCTATTTTACCAAACCGGGCGCATTGCTGGCCATCGTGTTCATGTTGCTGTACCGCCTGCCTGAAGCATTCCTCATCAAAATGTGTATGCCTTTCCTGGTTGCCTCCAAAGAATCGGGAGGTCTGGAACTATCGACAGCAGAAGTAGGTATCGTATACGGCACCATCGGAGTCATATTCCTCACCCTGGGCGGTATCCTCGGAGGATTGTTCGCATCACGCATTGGCTTGAAAAAATCCATCTGGTGGATGGCAGGATGCATGACTCTGCCATGCCTGACGTTTGTCTATCTTGCCATTGCCCAGCCCGACAATCTGTTTGCTATCTCAACCGCCATCGCCATCGAGCAATTTGGCTACGGCTTCGGTTTCACGGCCTACATGCTCTACATGATGTACTTCTCCGAAGGTGAATTCAAAACATCCCACTATGCCATCTGTACCGCATTCATGGCACTAAGCATGATGATACCAGGTATGTTTGCGGGATATATCCAGGAGGCTATCGGATATACGGACTTCTTCTGGTTGGTAATGATATGCTGTTTCGCCACGGTTGTTGTCACCATTTTTGCAGACAGAAGGATAGACCCGGAATATGGAAAAAAATGATTAATGGTTAATGATTAATGTTTTGTGAGTAATATTTAGTGATTGGTTATGAAGAGGACTATTATTATATCCTTGCTCTGCCTCCTTTGCGGAGGTGCGATGCAAGCACAGAAGATCAGAATAAAGACCGGTATCGAGGTACTGAAAGAACAGAATTTCCGATGCCTGGAAGGTAAGCGTGTAGGATTGATTACCAACCCGACGGGGGTGGACAACCGGATGAGGTCCACCATTGACATCCTGCACGAGGCGCCCAACGTGAACCTTGTGGCACTCTACGGCCCCGAACATGGCGTGCGCGGCGATGTGCACGCAGGCGACCATGTGACGGACATCAAAGACGCGACTACCGGACTGCCCGTCTATTCGCTTTACGGAAAGACCCGCAAGGCCACGCCGGACATGCTGAAAGATGTGGATGTATTAGTGTATGATATCCAAGACATCGGTTGCCGTTCCTTTACCTACATCAGCACCATGGGACTGGCCATGGAAGCCGCTGCCGAAAACGGCAAGGAATTCATTGTGCTGGACCGGCCCAATCCCGTAGGCGGATTGAAGATTGAAGGCAACTTGGTTGAAGATGATTGCATTTCTTTTGTAAGCCAGTTTAAAATTCCGTACCTTTACGCCCTCACTTGCGGTGAGCTGGCACTGATGCTCAATGGCGAGAAGATGTTGAAGGATGGGGAACAATGCAATCTCCACGTAGTGAAGATGAAAGGCTGGAAACGCAAGATGGATTATACCCAAACCGGACTGCAATGGGTTCCCTCCTCTCCACACATTCCACATCCTTATTCTGCATTCTTCTACCCCGTCAGCGGCATTCTGGGCGAACTGGGATATATGTCTATCGGCGTGGGGTATACCATTCCGTTCCAGATGTTTGCCGCACCATGGATGGAAGCGGAAAAGCTGGCCGGAAACCTGAACCGTCTGAACGTACCGGGGGTCATCTTCAGACCGATGTACCTGAAGCCGTTCTATAGCGTAGGCAAAGGCGAGTTGCTGCAAGGTGTGCAAGTGCACATCATGGATTTCGGCAAAGCACCGTTGAGCGACCTGCAATTCCTGGTCATGCAGGAAGTCGCCGCCCTCTATCCTGACCGTGCCGTGTTTGACCATGCCGACAAGGGGCGTTTCAACATGTTCGACAAAGTAAGCGGTTCGCGGCAGATACGCGAGCGCTTCTCGAAACGGAACCGTTGGGAGGACATACGCGACTACTGGTATAAAGATGCCGAAGACTTCCGTAAGTTGTCGAAAAAGTATTATTTATATAAATAAATTTACAGATAAATAAGGAAGGGAAAAGAGCCTGATACGGAGACTATTTCAGTCGTATACAGAACCACATTCAGTCGTATACTTAAATATATTCAGTATACGACTGAATGTACCCCCTCGTAAGACACGTTTACAGAGCACTTTGAAGCGAAGTGATGCAATAAAAAAAAGTGAACATGAAAGAGCATAGTTACATGGCTTTCCTGCAGGAAGCAAAACAATTCATTCCGCAGGAAAGGATTTACACCGACGAACTTCGCCGGCTGGCTTGGGGTACGGATGCCGGTTTTTACCGACTGATTCCCCAGATTGTAATCCGTTCGAAAGACGAAGATGAAGTTTCACAACTGTTGAAACTGGCGAGCCGCCACGGGCTGCCCGTCACCTTCCGAGCGGCAGGGACCAGTTTGTCGGGTCAAGCCATTAGCGACTCCATCCTCATCGTAGCCGGCAAGAATTGGGAAAAATACAGCATATCCGCCGACTACGAACAGATAACCCTCCAACCGGGCATCATCGGACAACGTGTGAACGAACTGTTGGCTCCCTACGGCCGTAAGTTTGCACCGGATCCCGCCTCGGTGAAAAGCGCCATGGTAGGCGGTATTGTCATGAACAATGCTTCCGGCATGAACTGCGGTACGCACGCCAATAGCGACAAGGTGCTTATTTCCGCCCGTATTATCCTGATGGACGGTACCCTGCTGGATACCGGAAATCCCGTCAGCCGCGCCTCCTTCGAAGTGAGTCACCGTGACTTCATTCGCCGCATCTGCGAACTGCGCGATGAAATACGTACCAACGAAAAACTGGCCGAACGCATCCGTTACAAATATTCCATCAAAAATGTAACCGGGCTCAATCTGTTGCCCTTCGTCCGTTTCGACGACCCATTCGAAATCATTGCCCACCTCATGGTAGGTTCCGAAGGTACACTGGCGTTCCTTTCGGAAGTGACGATGAAGACTGAATATGATTATCCCTACAAGGCCAGCGCTATGCTCTACTTCAAGACCATCAAAGAAGCGAGCCGCGCTGTGGTAGCCATGAAGAAGCTGGTCGACGAAACCGGCGAATGGACAGTAAAAGGGGCTGAAATGCTAGACTATAAGAGCCTTTCTTCCGTCAACGACCCCGTATTCCTAAAATACAAAGGCGAAGTTGCCTCCTCTGCCCTCCCCGGCGTGGAGCCCGGCGACGAAACCGGGTTGACAGCAGTGCTGACCGAAACCAAAGCCCGTACCCCGGAAGAACTGCAACAGAACATATCTGCCATTGAAGCTTGCCTGCAAGCCTTCACCACCTATATTCCGGTACGCTTCACCGACCGTCCGGAGGAATATTCCAAATACTGGGCCATCCGTTCCGGCATCTTCCCCTCTGTGGGAGGTACGCGCCAGCCGGGAACCACTTGCCTCATCGAAGACATCGCCTTCCACATTGAAGACCTTCCGGAGGCAACGGCAGAACTGCAACAGCTCATAGCCCGCCACGGATATAATGACGCCTGCATCTACGGCCATGCTCTCGAAGGCAACTACCACTTCATCATCAACCAGTCCTTCAGTACCCAAGCGGAAGTGAAACGCTACGAAGACTTGATGAATGACATCAAGACCTTGGTAGTAGATAAATATGACGGTTCCCTGAAAGCCGAGCATGGCACGGGCCGGAATATGGCTCCCTTTGTCCGCCATGAATGGGGAGATGACGCCTACAAAGCCATGAAAGCCGTCAAAGAGCTGTTTGACCCACAAGGATTGCTAAACCCCGGTGTCATTTTCAATGATGACCCGCAATGCCATATCAAGAACTTCAAGCCGCTGCCTTTATTAGTGATGAGTGACAAGAGACAAGCTACGTCACTCGTAGCTGACAAATGCATCGAGTGCGGTTTCTGCGAAGTCAACTGTCTCTCCTGCGGCTTTACCCTTTCCTCGCGCCAGCGTATCGTGTTGCAGCGCGAAATATCCCGGCTGAAACAAAGCGGCGAGGACCCGACACGCCTTGCACTGCTCGAAAAACAATACCGCTATCCCGGCAACCAGACTTGTGCCGGAGACGGCCTCTGCTCCATGTCGTGCCCGATGGGTATCAATACGGGCGACCTTACCCATATAATCCGCCAGGAAGCATTACCCAAAGGCAGTCTGGGATACAAAGCCGGAGACTTTGTCGCCAATCATTTCGCTGGTGTCAAGAGTGCACTGCGTCCCGTATTGTCCTTAGCCAACTTCGGACATTCACTATTAGGGACAAAGGCGATGAGCGGCATTACCAAGGGGCTGCACAATGCATTAGGCATACCTCTATGGACGCCGGCTATGCCGAAAAGTTATCAGTTACAAGCTACGGAGTTACAAGCTACAAGCACTATGCAGCATAATAGCGCAGCACTTGTAGCTCGTAGCTCTGTAACTCGTAACTACAAAGTCGTCTACTTCCCCAGCTGCATCAACCAGACTATGGGTCTGGCAAAGAAGTCTCCCGTAGAGCAGCCATTGGTAAATAAAATGGTGTCCTTGTTGCAAAAAGCCGGTTACGAAATCATCTTCCCGAAAGATATGGACAAGCTTTGCTGTGGCACCATTTGGGAAAGTAAAGGGATGCTGGACATTGCCGATCGCAAGACAGCCGAACTGGAGGCCGCACTTTGGGAAGCCAGCGAACAAGGCAAATACCCCGTCCTCTGTGACCAAAGCCCTTGTCTGCACCGCATGCGCGAATGTATCAAGAAGATGAAACTGTATGAACCTGCAGAATTCATCTATACATTCTTACGTGAGAAGCTGATTTTCACACCTATTAACCGCCCCGTAGCAATCCACATCACCTGCTCCATGCGGAAAATGGGACTGGCAGATACCATTATAGCCCTTGCACGCCTTTGCTCCAATAAAGTCATCGTGCCGGAAGAAGTAGGTTGCTGCGGTTTTGCCGGAGACCGGGGATTCACCTATCCTGAGCTGAACTCGTACGCCCTACGCAAACTCCGCCCGCAAATAGAAGCGTCCGGAGTGAATATAGGCTACTCTAACAGCCGTACTTGTGAAATCGGATTGACAACAAACTCAGGTATCCCCTATGTATCCATTGCCTATCTGGTAGACGAATGTACAAAGGCAGCTGATAATTAGGATTGATAATTAACTTAACACACAAATATTACAATGAACAGTACAAAAGTAAGTAAACGCATCCTTGCACTCGACATTCTCCGTGGTGTCACCATCGCAGGTATGATTATGGTAAACAACCCCGGTTCGTGGGGACATATCTATGCCCCCTTGCGGCATGCAGAGTGGAATGGTCTGACCCCCACCGACCTCGTCTTTCCCTTCTTCATGTTTATCATGGGAATTTCCACATACATTTCCCTGAAGAAATACAACTTCGAGTTCAGCCACGCCGCCGGCATGAAGATACTGAAACGCACCATCGTCATTTTCCTTATAGGCATGGCTATCGGCTGGTTCTCGCGTTTCTGCTATTACTGGGCCTCCGCTCCGGACGACCTCAGTTTCGGAGAGAAGCTATGGGCTTCCGTCTGGACATTCGACCGTATCCGTATTCTGGGTGTCATGCAACGGCTGGCCCTTTGCTACGGAGCAGCCTCCATCATTGCACTAACCATGAAGCATAAACATATACCTTATCTGATAGCCGGCCTATTGACAGGCTACTTCATACTGTTGATGTGCGGCAACGGTTTCGCCTATAATGAAACAAACATTCTTTCCGTGGTAGACCGTGCCATCCTGACCCCTGCACACATGTACAAGGATAACGGCATAGATCCCGAAGGTTTGTTAAGCACCATTCCTGCCATTGCACATGTGTTGCTGGGCTTCTGTGTAGGGCGGCTGATGCTGGATGGCAACAAGTCGGAAGACCGTGCCTCATTTCTCAATTCGCAGCTTATCACACTGTTGCTGGTAGGTGTTATCCTTACTTTCTCCGGTTTCCTGCTAAGCTACGGCTGCCCCATCAACAAGAAAATATGGTCTCCTACCTACGTACTCGTCACTTGCGGACTGGCATCCAGTTTTCTGGCATTGCTTATCTGGATTATTGATGTGAAAGGCTATAAGAAGTGGAGCATGTTTTTCGAGGCATTCGGTGTGAATCCGCTGTTCATGTATGTATTGGGCGGCGTACTTAGCATACTTTTCGGTAGTATCAGTTTCCCGTGGGGAAACAGCAGCATCAGCATACACGGATTCTTATACAATATAGTCCTCATGCCCGTTTTCGGTGAAACCGCCGGTTCCCTTGCCTTTGCCCTGCTGTTTATCGCCATTAACTGGTGTATCGGCTACCAGTTGTACAAACGAAAAATATATATCAAAATATAAGGATTAGGGGTTAGTGATTAAGGATTAGTGATTAATACGTTGCCTATAATTAAGAAACAGTATCACCTACCATTAATCACTAATCCTTAATCACTAACCCCTAATCCCTAATCATTAAACATTATTTATATGATTCTAATAGCAGACAGTGGCTCTACAAAGACCGATTGGTGTGTTGTAGAGAATGGAGTACTTCTCCAACAGATATTCACGAAAGGGACGAACCCTTTCTTTCAGTCGGAAGAGGAAATCAGTAATGAAATAGCAACAGCGCTATTACCTCAGCTGAAGACAAGTGAGCTGGATGCCGTATACTTTTATGGTGCAGGATGCGGATTTCCCGACAAGATAAGTATGGTGCACCGTGCCATAACCAAACACCTCAGTGTGAAAAATGAAGTGGAAGTCAATACCGATATGCTGGCTGCCGCACGTGGCCTCTGCGGACATGACTCAGGCATTGCCTGCATCATGGGGACCGGCTCCAACTCATGTTATTATGACGGAAAAAGCATTGTCACCAATGTATCTCCTCTGGGATTCATCTTGGGAGACGAAGGTAGCGGATCCTGCTTGGGCAAACTGTTGGTAGGCGATATCTTGAAAAATCAGATGACACCCGAGCTGAAAGAGAAATTCCTCAAACAGTTCGACCTGACACCTGCTGATATCATCGACCGTGTCTACCGTAAACCTTTCCCCAACCGTTTCCTGGCAAGCTTGTCACCATTTCTTGCACAGAATCTGGGTGAACCTTGTGTACGCGCTCTGGTACTGAACAGCTTTAAGGCATTCCTTAAACGCAATGTCATGCAATATGAAGACTATCAGCATCAAAAAGTACATTTCATCGGTTCCGTAGCCTTCTATTACAAGGAAGTTCTGGCAGAAGCTGCCAAAGAAATGGGTATCCAACTGGGTGCAATCATCAAGAGCCCCATGGAAGGACTCATCAAATATCACAACTGAAAGTGACAAATCGTAAATAGTAAATCGTCAAATAGTAAATAGCCTTATGTTCGTAAAAATCTCAGAGCAACCATCGCTCTACAATGACTTGGAAAAGAAATCAGTCCGTGAAATTCTGGAAGACATCAATACCGAAGACCAGAAAGTGGCGCTTGCCGTACAGAGGGCAATCCCTCAAATAGAAAAGTTGGTAACCCAGATTGTGCCCCGCATGAAACAAGGCGGACGCATCTTCTACATGGGTGCGGGTACCAGTGGACGTCTGGGCGTACTCGACGCTTCGGAAATTCCACCGACTTTCGGTATGCCCCCCACGCTGGTTATCGGCTTGATTGCCGGTGGTGACACTGCATTGAGAAATCCGGTAGAGAATGCCGAAGATGACATTCACCGCGGTTGGGAAGAGTTGACGGAACGCAATATTACAGATAAGGATACGGTCATCGGTATTGCTGCATCCGGTACCACCCCCTACGTGATTGGTGCCATGCACGAGGCACGCGAACACGGCATACTGACCGGCTGTATCACCAGCAACCCGGACTCTCCAATGGCAGCAGAGGCAGATGTAGCCATCGAAATGATTGTAGGACCTGAATATGTGACGGGAAGCTCACGCATGAAATCGGGAACAGGACAGAAAATGATACTGAATATGATTACCACTTCCGTCATGATACAGTTGGGACGCGTGAAAGGCAACAAAATGGTGAATATGCAACTCAGTAACAAAAAGCTTGTGGACCGTGGTACCCGTATGATTGTAGAGGAACTCGGACTGGACTATGGCAAAGCCAAGGCGCTGCTGTTGATGCACGGTTCGGTGAAAAAGGCAGTGGATGCATACCGGATTTAGCTATTACTCACTCTTAAATTCCTTTATTATGAAAGCAATATATTTTTTTCTCTTTTCTCTTTGTCTGCAAGCTGCCACCGCGCAACCCTTGCAACGCGTAGCCCCTGAACAAGTGGGAATGGACTCACGCAAGTTGATGTATGCTGACGAAGCGATTGAAACAGCCATCTCCAACAAGGATATTCCCGGTGCCGTACTTGCTGTAGTACGTAACGGCAAGATGGCCTATCTGAAAGCTTACGGCAACAAGCGTATTTATCCCAATGTGGAGCCTATGACTGCCAATACTATCTTTGATATGGCATCTTGCAGCAAATCCATGTCGACCGCCGTATGTACGATGATACTGGCAGAACGCGGCAAGCTCCGTATGCTGGACCCCGTCAGCCTCTACATACCCCATTTCAAGAATTGGGAAAGCGAAGACGGCAAAGAGAAAAAGGTAATCCGCATTGCCGATTTGATGACACACACTTCCGGTCTTCCTCCCTATGCACCGGTAGCCGAGCTAGAAAAGCAGTACGGTTCTCCCAATCC
>QWCH01004832.1_pt1 | contig 11792 bp, 10 predicted proteins | sample 1972671 | NCBI WGS metagenome assembly QWCH01 (sample SAMN09866713, study PRJNA288562) | Human gut metagenome isolate term3_stool, whole genome shotgun sequencing... | isolation source: gut | host: Homo sapiens | place: USA: California | reverse complement strand
ATTAACCCAGACATGCAAGTTATTGACAAATTTTTCAAAGAACTCATTTTATTTACTGCCAGAGCCGCTTAGGCTTGGCGAATTTTTAACGAACTATTGTGAAAATAGAAAATATATTATATATTTGTTGGATAATCTTTATGAATTTGATATGAAAACAAAAATTTTTTTAATAGCGCTAATAAGTGCTGTAATGTTTTCCTGTTCAGAGGAAGAAATTGATAGATCAGATAACAAAGAAAAAAAATCTGAAATCCAAGTCACAAATAATTTGCTGGTTTTTCCCAATGAAGAAAGTTTGGTATCGGCTTTGAATAACGATTTACCAGATCCAATTAAAGCCTCTTTTAAATCTCAAAGAAGTATTTTCGATACTTTAACCGAGCGAGAATATCGTCGTGCTTTATTTCTAAGAAATCTTTCTGATGAAGAATATTACAAAGTAGACAGACATTGTGATTATTATCGTGAATTATTAAAAACAAATTTTATTAAAGAAACAAATTTAGACGACGGAACCCAATTATATCAATTAAATCTATGTATGCCTACTTATTCAAATGTTTTGAATGAAGATGGATTTTTTGCTATTGGAGACACCATTTATCAAATAACCCCTAATCAATACAAAATATGGAAAAATGGGGATATTAATAATTATCAGGAATTAATTGAAATTACAGAAACTGATTTGTCTAAAAATATCTATGTTTATAATTTTAATGATTCGCAAAATGCAATTAAAACCCGTTCATTATTTCCTCTTTATAATATAGATCAAGAAGTTGCTTATTATACTTATTATGATCCGACACTTTCAAATAATCCGGCAAATGGAACATGCAGAGGAATTTTGACATTTTATGATAAAACAGGTTTATCTATACCTAACTACACACGAAATGTTTATATTCGAATTAGTTATCAGGAAAAAACAGATGGTAGAAACTATTCCTTCAAAAAGGTGGGGTATGAATTGGAAAGTTGGTTTGATACTTATGTCGATAAAAAACCTGCTCCAAAAATGGAATTATACGCAAACGGTACTAGTCAAGATGTCTGGTATACAGTTTATTTCCCTTATGGAATGTTAGTAGAAGGTCAACAGACTCAAACAGCAGGAGACCAATATTGGAATATAGTTGAATATTATCTCAGGGTATATTTTAAAGGTGAAAAGGTAGGATCAACAGCTTTTAAAGGTAAAAGGCAGGAACCCCTTTCAGGTACATTTTACTATACTCCATTTGATGGAGCACTTAGATTAACCGAAATGCTACCGGAATGAAAGTAATTTTCTATATTTTAATTTTTTGTCTTTTCCTGATCTCATGTAACGACGATGAGGAAAAGATAATTCCTTCTTTGGTTGGGAAATGGGAAGTGGTAGATTCTTATTTTTACACTAATAGTAACCAAGGTATCTGTTTCTCCATAGGAGATTCTTTGTATATGGGTTTAGGAATTCCCTTTTCATCTTCCTATAGCTCGCCCAACGAGTTAAGGCGGTATACGAAAACAAGCTATGGGGAGGCGATGAAAGATTTTCCGGGTAAACCCCGGATCGGGGCAGTTGCATTTACAATAAAAGACAAGGCATATATCGGTCTGGGCAAGTCTATCACTGATGAAAAGGAATACTATAAAGATTTTTGGGTGTATGATGCCACAAGCAATAGTTGGGATTCCCTGACATTTGAATTTCCGGGAGATGCTGTGGTGGATGCTGTGGCTTTCTCTTTAAACGGCATGGGATATGTCGGAACCGGTTTGAAAGCTAATGGACTATATTCCGGTGAATTTTATCAATTCGATCCTCAATACGGTTGGGGAGGGAAAGCCAATATGGTATTGCCGAAAGCAGGAGCCACTACATTTCAACTCAACGGAACCGTTTATCTTTGTTTCGGACACAGCAGCTACGAAGATTGTCGGGATGTTTATCGATTCGACCCGAAAGAGTTCCGTTTTATACCGTTGAATTCGCTTTTGCCTGACAAGTATCCGGGAATTACACGTTCGTATGCATCTTCATTCGTGTTGACTGTGGACGGGCAGGAATATGCTTATATTGTAGGTGGTGACTTAGGATTAAGCGTAGCCCCACCCTATTGGTATTGTTGTCGGTACAACTATCTGAAAGATGAGTGGGAAGAAACACCTTCCATGCCCAGATCCCGTTCTCATGTAACAGCATTCGTAAAAGACAATGCCGGATATGTTTGTTTTGATGACATCGTCTATAAGTTTGTTCCTTAGTGTTATTGCTGTCCGCTAAAATAACTGCTTTAGCGGACAGCAATATTATTTTTCTATCAGTTCCCTTATGTTTTTCTCCAATTCCCCGATCGTAGTCGGTTTGGCGATAATCTTGTGATTTTCGTCGATCAAAAACATCGAAGGAGTAGCGAAAAGATTATAGTCGGTTGCTATTTCACTGTCAAAACTGCCTGCTGCATGGATATTTACCCATTCCAGCGGATATTGAATAGAAAATTTTTCCCAGTCTTCCCTGTTTTCATCGATGGATATGCCGATGAGCTTTATTTGTTGATGGGTGAAAATCTCTTTTTGACACAGTTGAGGTAAAGCTTCCATTAATGATTGGCAATGGCTGCATTGTGTATGCCAGAAAAGAAGCAAGGTGTAGGGAGAGATTTCACTATAGAGATTGACTGGATGGTTATGGATGTCCATTAGTGTGAAGTCGGGAACTTGTTGGCCTATAGCCATTTTGCTGTAACCTTCCAGCCGCCTTTTGACAATATCGCTGTTACTGCCGCATTGTTGTATATAATGGTTTGAAATATGTGCCAATACTTCTTCCATTTGTTGGCTTTCGAAACCGGAGATTAAAAATTGAAGCAGATTTTGTTGTACGATCGGATTCATATTGAGCAAAGGGATCAGATAATCCAGGGCCTGGATATAGTTCGTCTCGTTTTCCCGGGGACTGGCATAGGGCTTTTTATGTAATTGAATGTATTGGAAGATTTTGTCTGTATAAAAAGGAGTATATAGTAAAAGTGTATCCGAGAAATCGATTAACGATAAATACCGATACTTAAAAAGTGAATCCCGCTCCTGCTGTGAAAGGTTTCCCGGAATAATGGGTAACTTTTGATTTTTTATCAGTTTTCCTGCCAGCGTATTCGGGTGCTCCCGGTAGTTCTTATCGATTAATTTATCTCGTTCGAGCTGGAATTTTTTATAATATTCGAGTGCTTTTTGGTAGAACTTATCTTTGTCCGGATAGTTTATCACTACTTGTCCAACCAAACCTAATTTATGATTGTAAATAGTCTCCGATTTTAAGAAGTCGAAATAAATTTGATTTTCTGTAGAGTGTATCACCTGGGCTGTTGCCTGAGGATTTTGATAATCGAGGGATATTTCGATATCTTCCCGGTTAAAGAGAAAATCCAAAAAGATGGGACCTTTCCCTGAAAATTGAGCATAAGGAGGAAAACCCAGAATAGTTCTCAGTGTCCCGGGAGAAGTAGCCTCCGGTATCTTGAAAGACAAGGTATCTTGTGAGCGTACAGGTAAGGTATCTAAGGCAAATAATGCTCCGTTATAAAACCGTAATAGAATGGGTTGAGAATCGGCCGGTAGATTTTTCACCTCTAATCTGACCCGATAATCTTTGCTCCATCCGGTAAATGGCAAAAGACAAAAAAGACGATGAATAATTTTAACATACACTTATCGATTTAAAGAACCTGATTTTGTGGGGTATTGTTCAGCCACATTTCGATATTCCTGATTACGATATTCAGCCGGGTTTCAAAAGCTTCCCGGGTGGCGTAGCCCATATGCGGCAACATCAGTAGATTAGGTGCATTAAATAATTCCAGGTTCAGAGGAAGCGGAGGTTCCTGATCGTAGACATCGACGGCTGCTCCGGCTATTTGTCCTTTTTTCAGGGCATTGTAAAGCGCTTCCTGGCTGACGATGGGTCCCCGGGCGGTGTTGATCAGGACAGCATGTGGTTGCATGAGTGCAAATTCGTTTGTCCCGATAAATGCTTTGGTTTCCGGGTTCAAGGGAAGATGTACCGTAATGATATCCGATTGACGCAGAAGGGTATCTTTGTCCACCTGGGTGATATGAGGAAGGGCCTTGGGGCTGCGGTTATAGCCTAAAACCTTGCATCCGAAAGCGTTGGCTAACAGAGCTACCCGTTGGCCGATGGCTCCGAGCCCGACGATACCTACTGTTTTTCCGTGAAGTTCGCTTCCCAGGACTCCCTGCCGGTCTCCGCCGATACGGAGAATGGCATCTCCGCCTACCATTTTTCGGTACACGGCGATCATCATTCCGATCGTTAATTCGGCTACTGCTTCTGTAGAGTAACCGGCGGCATTACAAACCGTGATACCCCGTTTTTTACATGCTTCCAGATCGATATGGTCCACTCCGGTAAAGGCTACAGAGAGCATCCGGAGCTTCGGACAATTTTCAAAGAAATGTTTCCGCAACGGAATATTGCTGACTACGACAACTTCGGCATTTCGGGCTCTTTCGATCAATACCTCTTCATTCTCATTCCGGTCGTGATAAAAAGTGACTGTATGTCCCTGGTTTTTCAGAGTAGCCAGACTTTTGTTTATCGTGCATTCGCACATTCCTAACGATTCGACAAATACGATATTCATACTTACATACTTTTAATGCTGTGTTCTTTCCGGGTAAAACTACAACGTGTTTATCCCAGATGTTTTGGAGCCTCTAAAATAGTGAATATTTTGATAAAGTACACGGATCGTTTTATTTTGAAAACCAGGAAGACCCTGTATTTTTCTGACAGAAAGAGATACTTTTTAATTTATTTTTCGTACAAGGTTATAAATCAGATAAAAATAACTATGAAACGAGAAGATTTATTATCCAAAATCTCTGATCCGTCCAAAGTCTGGGATGTTGTCGTTATCGGAGGAGGTGCAACCGGTTTGGGAGTTGCCGTAGATGCAGTTACAAGAGGGTATAGTGTCGCTTTATTCGAATGGGAAGATTTTGCAAAAGCAACTTCCAGTCGTAGTACCAAGTTGGTACATGGAGGAGTCCGGTATTTGGCTCAGGGAGATGTTTCATTGGTATTGGAGGCTTTGTACGAAAGAGGATTACTCCAACAGAATGCTCCGCATCTGGTAAAAAATCAATCTTTTCTGATTCCGAATTATCGTTATTGGGATAACTTTCTTTATACAGTCGGACTGACGATATACGATATCCTCGCCGGCCGTCTTAGTCTGGGGCGTTCTAAATATGTATCCAAAAAGAAGACTACGTCTTATTTACCGACGGTCCGGGTGGATGGTTTGAAGGGAGGGGTAGTCTATCATGACGGTCAATTCGACGATTCCCGCCTGGCAGTCAATCTGGCTCAGTCCTGTGTCGAAAATGGCGGATGTCCGATCAACCGTATGAAAGTAACGGCGATGTTGCACGGATCCGATGGCCGGGCAAGAGGGGTGAAGGTTCAGGATTTGATGAACGGGCAGGAATATGAAGTGAAAGCCAAAGCGGTGATTAATGCGACCGGCATCTTTGTGGATAGCATTATGGAAATGGATGTGCCGACTCACGAGCATATGGTGAAACCGAGCCAAGGGGTACATTTGGTCCTGGATAAGTCGTTTCTGCAAAGTGATTACGCTATCATGATCCCCAAGACCGACGATGGCCGGGTATTGTTTGCCGTGCCCTGGCATGACAAAGTGGTTGTCGGAACGACCGATACTTTACGGGAACATCCGGAATTGGAGCCACAAGCTCTGGAGTCGGAAATCGAATTTATCCTGAATACGGCCGGACGTTACCTGACTCGTAAACCTCAACGGAGCGATGTCCTTTCGGTATTTGCCGGATTACGTCCATTAGCGGCTCCCAAAAAGGAAGGTAAAAGTACGAAAGAAATTTCCCGGAGTCATAAGATTTTTGTTTCTGAAAATAAGCTGATTACCATCACCGGAGGGAAATGGACCACCTATCGGAGAATGGCTGAAGATACGGTGGATAAGGCGATCGAATTGAATCTGCTGGAAAAGAAAGCATGTGTGACAAAAAAATTCCGGATTCATGGTTATCAATTAAATCCGGATCTCAATAATCATTTGTATATTTATGGCTCGGATATTCAGGCGATCAAAACCTTGATGCAGTCCGATCCGGCTATGGCCGAAAAACTGCATCCCAAATATGATTACACTGTGGCCGAGGTGGTATGGGCGGTTCGGGAAGAGATGGCATTGAATGTTGAGGATATACTGGCCAGGCGTGTCAGGTTATTGTTCCTGGATGCCCGGGTGGCTGCCGAAGTTGCCCCTAAAGTGGCCCGGATCGTTGCCAAAGAATTGGGATACGATCAGGCCTGGATCGATGGGCAGGTAAAAGAGTTTACCGATTTGGCCGGACACTATATTTTAGAGTAAAACGTATATTTGAAAGTTACAGCGGTTTTAAAGGCGGCAAGGGGTTCAGGAGTTAAGTTAACCGCTGTAACCCTTGTAACTGAAAAAGTATATTATAATTATTCAGGAATGTCAGAACAGTATATTTTATCGCTCGATCAGGGAACCAGTAGTTCCCGGGCAATTGTTTTCGACCACGATGGTGAAATCAAAGCTGTGGCTCAGCAAGAATTCCGGCAGATATTTCCTCAGCCGGGATGGGTGGAACATCATCCGCAGGAAATCTGGACCTCCTAGGCTTCTGTGATTGCCGGGGCTATTGCTTCGGCCGGTATTAACGGATTGGACATCGCTGCCATCGGGATTACAAATCAGCGGGAGACGACGATTGTATGGGATCGGGAGACCGGACAACCGGTTTATAATGCTATCGTCTGGCAAGACCGCCGTACGGCTTCATACTGTGATGCTTTGAAGGCTGAGGGGAAAACCGAATTTATCCGGGAGAAGACCGGATTGATCATAGACGCTTATTTCAGTGCCACTAAAGTCAAATGGATTCTGGATCATGTCGAGGGGGCAAGGGAAAAAGCCGAAGCCGGAAAGCTTATTTTTGGAACGGTGGATTCCTGGCTGGTCTGGAAATTGACCCGTGGGGAAGTACATGTTACGGACGTCACCAATGCTTCCCGTACGATGCTTTATAATATCCATCGGCTGGCCTGGGATCCGGAATTATTGGAACTGTTCGGTATTCCTGCCGCGATGTTACCTGAAGTCAAGACCTCCAGCGAAATATATGGACACACGAAAACGACCCTCTTTGCCCATAAAATACCGATTGCAGGCATTGCCGGGGATCAGCAGGCTGCCTTGTTCGGTCAGATGTGTACCGAACCCGGAATGGTAAAGAATACTTATGGAACGGGGTGTTTCCTCTTGATGAATAGTGGTGATAAACCGGTTGTCTCGAAGAATAATCTGCTGGCGACCATTGCCTGGAAAATCGGAGAAGAAGTGACTTATGCCCTCGAAGGAAGCATTTTTGTCGGCGGGGCGATCGTTCAGTGGTTGAGGGATGGTTTAGGGATTATCCGCTCTTCGGGCGAGGTGGAGACTTTGGCACATAGTGTACCGGATGCCGGTGGGGTTTATTTTGTACCGGCATTGACAGGCTTGGCCGCTCCCTATTGGAATCAGGATGTCCGGGGAGCTATTTCGGGTATTAGCCGTGGAACGACAGCCGCCCATATTGCCAGGGCTGCCTTGGAGGGAATCGCTTTTCAAACCATGGATGTGGTCAATGCCATGATCCGGGATGCCGGTATCGAATTGAAAGAATTGCGGGTGGATGGAGGAGCTGCTGCGAATAATGTGTTGATGCAGTTTCAGGCCGATATTTTGAATACCACGGTCATACGACCCAAGATCATCGAGACTACAGCTCTGGGGGCTGCTTATCTGGCCGGTTTGGCGGTAGGTTATTGGAGCGATATTCATGAAATCCGTCAACATTGGCATAAAGAAAAGGAATTTATTCCTTCCGGAGAACAACAGAAAATGGAAGAACTGAAAGAGGGATGGAGAGATGCTGTCGATCGGGTGCTTGAACGATAATTGTATATTGGCTTGCTATGACGATTTCTTTATTCACAAAATGTCTGTTCGAATTTATCGGTACTGCTTTGCTGATCCTGCTGGGAGACGGAGTAGTGGCCAGTTCATTACTGAAATATTCCAAAGGTTTCGGCGGAGGCTGGGTGGTGATTACTTTTGCCTGGGGATTTGCCGTCATGTGCGGGGCATTTGTGGCCGCTCCCTACTCGGGAGCTCACCTGAATCCGGCTTTGTCTATCGGTTTGGCGTTGGCTCATACTTTTCCCTGGGCTTATGTACCTGCCTATATTATAGCGCAATTGGCCGGTGGATTTTTGGGAGCTGTTCTGGTCTATGTTTTCTATAAAGATCATTACGATGCAACAGAAGATCCCGATGTGAAATTAGGTACTTTCTGTACGATGCCTGCAATCAGGAATATCCCCCGTAATCTGATCTGTGAGGTCATCGGTACTTTTGTATTGGTTTTTGTCATTTTGTGTCTGGCTATCGATGGGAATACGCCTGAGGTCGGATTGGGATCTGTGGGATTGTTTCCGGTGACTTTCCTGATTGTCGCTATCGGTATGTCTCTAGGAGGAGCTACCGGTTATGCTATCAATCCGGCCCGGGATTTGCCTCCCCGTTTCGCTCATTTTGTTTTACCGATCCGGGGTAAAGGGAGTAGTGGATGGGGATATAGCTGGGTTCCGGTTTTGGGTCCTATCCTGGGGGCCTGTCTGGCTGCCGGGTGTTATAAAATAATTTTTCCTTGACTTCCAAATCCTATTCTGAGTAATTATTTTTACCTTTGTTAGCTCATTTGGTGTAATATAAGGTGAAGTGTCTGAATGTTCAGCCCTTTTATACGAATTTAAAAACTGGAATGGAAAAGATCATGTCATTGTCTGAAAGACATCAAAAGATTTTAGAATTATTAAAAGTAAACGGAATCGTTTCAGTAAATAGTCTTAGCCGGCAATTGAATGTTTCTTCGGTGACGATCCGGAAAGACTTGGGATTACTGGAAGAAAAGAAATTACTATATCGTTCACACGGAGGAGCTATTCAGATCGATCCCTATATAGCCAACCGGCATGTGCAGGAAAAAGAAAAACAGTTTCCGGAAGAAAAGAAAAGGATTGGTATGAAGGCTGCCGAAATGCTGACTCCCAATGACGCTATCATTATTGCTTCCGGTACTACGGTATTGGCTTTTGCCCGCTGTATACCTCCGGAGGCTCAGCTGACCGTACTGACTTCTGCGATGAACGTTGCCATGGCTCTCCTGAATTGTCAGCAGGTGGAAGTGATTCAGTTGGGCGGTATTGTCCGGCATACCTCTTCGTCGGTTACCGGAGAATATGCTTTGCGGATGTTGGAGAATTTTTCCGGGACGAAGCTTTTTCTGGGGGTAGATGGAATCGATTTAAAATATGGACTGACTACCACGAATTTTATGGAAGCCAGTGTAAATCGTGCGATGATCGATGCGGCGCAAAAGATTATTGTCCTGACCGACTCTTCTAAATTCGGCCGGCGGGGGTTTGGAAAGATCTGCGAACTGGATGCTGTCGACCAGATTATCACCGATTCCGGCGTATCTCCCAAAGTGGTCCGGGAATTAGAGGAGTTGGGGATTAAGGTGTCGATCGTCTAAGGAGCTTTATTTTTTATGTCGAAGATACAAGTGATTTATTCCAATACAAACGGCAATGCCTCTGCTTTCGCGTGGACGATTTCGGGCCGGTAATTGAATTCTTCGTAGGAAAAAGCAGTTAGTTCTTCTTTAGTCGTCAGGCGATTTTGAAGGATATAGCGGGTCATGGCACCACGACACATTTTGGCATATACGACAATGGTTTTCAATTTGTCTTCTTCACGAATGAAAAATTGAGGTTCCAGGACTTTCACTTCCCGTCTGACCCGTTTCCAGTCGAACAGACGGGTCATTTCCTCTGTGGCAAGATGCACCAGGCAGCCATCGTCCTGCTTTACTGAATCGATCAGCACATCGGTCAAACGTGGTTTCCAAAAATCGAACATGTTCCGGTTGTCGTTGTTCGGTAACTTTACGTTACCCTCTAAACGGTAGTTTTTGATCCGGTCCATAGGCCGGAGCAGGCCATATAAAAAGGAGCAAATCCACAGATGGTTGTTGGCGTAGGCATAATCGGCTTCTGTAAATTCCCAGGCGCGGAGGTGGCGATAGACTATGCCGTTGTATGACAACACGGCAGGCCCGCTGTCCTCGGAATCGAAAAAAGACAGATAACGTAGTTTGTTCAGGATAGCCAGGCGTGGATTACATTTCAGGGCTTTCCCCAATTCCGCTTCCGTGAAGGCCGCTAATTGGAGTGCATGGCGTTCGGCTTCTTCCAGAAACTTCGGCTTTGTCAGGATTGACGGTGAAAGCCCGGGCCTTGTCGTCATGTTTTTGGCACAAGCGAGTAGTATCTGCATGGTCTTGTTTTTAGAACTTATACAAAAGTAATAAAATAATCAGGAAACAATAGGCTGTTTTTCCGGGTATTTCAACGTGAGGCCATTCGATAGATGGTTTTTCGTTTCGGGGAGTAATTGGGATATGGTGTTTCATTTGTTTTCGTTTTAATTGAAAATACTTTCGTTTTTCTTTTGAAATGTTTTGAATTGTTTGTTTCTTTGTAGGTGAAAATATAATTTTCTGCACAAATGAAACAAAATGATATGACCAAGCCATTTGATGTGATTGTAATCGGCGGTGGTGCAACCGGTGCTGGAATTGCCAGAGACTGTGCCCGTAGAGGGATTCGTGTGCTTTTGATCGAGCGATTCGATATATCGACGGGAGCGACGGGACGAAATCACGGTTTGTTGCATAGTGGTGCCCGCTATGCAGTGACTGATCAGGAATCGGCAGAGGAATGTATTAAAGAAAACAGGATTCTTCGGCGGATTGCCAGTCATTGTGTGGAAGAGACCGACGGTCTGTTCCTGAGTTTGCCGGAGGATGACATTCAATATCAGGCAAAATTTGTCGATGCTTGTCGACGTGCCGGAATCCGGGCCGATGTTATCGATCCGAAAGAAGCGCTGTTGCTGGAGCCATCTGCCAATCCGGCTATTATCGGGGCGGTAAGGGTTCCCGATGGGGCTGTCGATCCTTTCCGTTTGACCACTTCGAATATCATCGATGCCCGTAATCATGGGGCTGAAATTCTCACTTACCACGAGGCGACGGAATTAATCCGTGAACAGGATCGTATCGTCGGAGTGAAAGCCCTGGATCATAGGACGAAAGAGACTAAAAATTATTATGCTAACGTTGTCGTAAATGCCGGAGGAATCTGGGGACACAACATCGCTAAGATGGCGGGAATAACGGTGAATATGCTGCCTGCTAAAGGTGCCCTGCTGATTTTCGGGCATCGGGTGAATAATATTGTTTTGAACCGGTGCCGCAAGCCTGCGGATGCCGATATTCTGGTTCCGGGTGACACGATTTCATTGATCGGAACCACTTCGAGCAAGGTGTCGTTTGATGAAGTCGACCGGATGTATGTGACTCCCGGTGAGGTGGATTTATTGTTACGCGAAGGGGAAAAATTGGCTCCGGTCCTGGCACAAACCCGTATTTTGCGGGCTTATGCGGGTGTACGGCCTTTGGTTGCGGCAGACGACGATCCGAGTGGCCGGAATGTGAGTCGGGGAATTGTGCTGCTGGATCATGCTGTCCGGGATGGACTTGAGGGATTTATTACGATTACCGGCGGGAAGCTGATGACCTACCGGCTGATGGCT
>QWCH01004831.1_pt1 | contig 11796 bp, 12 predicted proteins | sample 1972671 | NCBI WGS metagenome assembly QWCH01 (sample SAMN09866713, study PRJNA288562) | Human gut metagenome isolate term3_stool, whole genome shotgun sequencing... | isolation source: gut | host: Homo sapiens | place: USA: California | reverse complement strand
TTATGCCGATCTGAAAGACCGGGTGAAAAACGAGAAAGCGGGACACGCTTTTGGTGTCGGCAGCGTTGGGATCGGGGGGCTGAATCTTGACAAGCCGATAGAACTCGACAAGGTAAGTATCGGCGAGATGGATTTTCTCGGCAAGAAGTTCACGGGTATCGGGAGCGTCACGATCAACATGGGAACGTCCATCATCGGGGTGGATATGTTGCAACACGGCAAGGTGATTATCGACTATATGCGCGACCGTTTTTATTTCTTCCCTTATGACGATACCGTCCGGGACATGGGCGGGGCTCCGCGGATATGGGAGGTCGGGATATTGCCCGTGAAAGGGCATTTCGAGATAACCACCCTGTGGGATAGCGCGAAAGGTAAATTGGAATTGGGTGACCGGGTGGTCAATATCAACGGGAACGACCTTTCGGGCGTGAAGCAAAGCCAGTTGGAAATAGACGCGATGATGGATGCGATCGAGGGGGATACCGCGTATATCGTGATTCTGAAAGACGGGAAGGAAAAGAGGGTAGAGATTAATAAATGGTGATTTAAAGATTAAACACGTGAAGGAAATGAACAAATTATATCTATTGGCATACGTCCTGCTGTTGCCGCTATTGACGTCGGCTCAAGTAAAGAACACGGCGACGGAAGTAAAAGATTACCGGGAAACGGACGGGAAGATGATCATCGAGATGATAGTAAACGGCGTGACTGCCGACTTCGTGCTGGATTTGGCGGGGCATACCGCCATTCTCCCCGAATACGTGGAGAAGCTTAATATTGATCCCGCGAGCGAGGGGGATTTCCGTTACGATACGTTCCAGTACAAAAAAGTGCCCGTGTCCGGTAGTGTTTCCGTCAGTACGATGGCGTTCGGGAACAACGTGTTCGGTAACGAGGTTGCCGCTTTCGTGTTGGAAGACGAGCCTTATTTGCGTGAACTGGGAGTTGCCGGTATTGTTGGCGGCGCATTGTTCCGTGACGTGGTACTGACTATCGACAGTCGCCGCCGGAAGATTACCACCACCGTGCCTTACCGCCCGTCATACATGAAGTTGGATCATCGTGCGGATATGAACGTGTTGCCCGGCTCGGCGGTCGCTTTGCCCGTGACGCTCGACGGTACGGCGTTTTCTCTGGTCTTCGATACTTGGAACGGGGGTATGGTGACATTGACTCCCTCGGATTTCGATAAATTGAGCGGTTCGGTCGGCACTGAAACTTCATTGTACAACGGCTACGGGAAACCCGTGATGACAGCAGACGTGAAAACCGCGGGTAAGTGTGATTTCGTGAAAAACAGTTTTTCCATTATTGCCGTGGTGCTTAACAATGAATTACCCCGTTCCGTGGTGGGAACGGGCATTTTGCGGGAAGGGATTATCTCCATCGATTACCAGAAACGGAAAGTGTATTTCCAATCTTTTGACCTTGCGGAAGTGAAGGACGACGCACGGGAGGGAACGACTGTTACCGTGGAAGCGGGGAAACTGACCCCGATCACCCGGGATTATTTTCTCGAACAGGTCTACGACTACCGGAAAGACAAAGAATTTGTCTTCAAGGGGGATAAGCCCGTCGTGATTGATTTCTGGGCGACATGGTGTGGTCCCTGTATGCGTCTGATTCCCGAGCTGGAAAAGATGGCGGAGAAATACAAGGATCAAGTCATTTTCTTGAAGGTCAACGCCGACAAGGAAAAAGAATTGTGCGGTAAGTTTAACGTGGTAGCCCTTCCTACCTTGTTTTTTATCCCTGTCGGGGGTAAACCGATTGTAGAAACAGGTGCTTTACCGGAGAGATACGAGAAGATTATCCAAGAGCGGTTATTGAAAAACTAATCGTGTAAAACCTGCCTAAAGGTGGCACGCTAACGGGTAAGCGGGTGTAATTAAATAGCCCTGTCGGGTTAAGACCAACTTAAGACCAACTTATGGGCAGGTTAAGGGCAGGTTAATGCGAGGTGTGATACTACTGTACCCCCATTTTTCGGCTTTTGAATCACGGTAGATAATAATTGCTCGTTGAAATAATAAAGGATTTTACATCTTGCCTAAGATAGTAAAAAGCGTGTTACTCTACACGAATAACATGCACGCATTACTGCGCGGGACTGACCGGAAACGGCAGTCCCTCTTTATTCTAAAAGACTTGAATATCAATCTCTGCGGCAAGCAATGGTTTTACATTTTCTACGAAGGTTTGGAAATGAGCGGTACTGCAATGATAGTTAAATGCTTCTTTATTGGTATATAAATTATCTAATATCTTTTTGTTGTGTGTGGTTGAATTTGAACTTTATATAAAAGGTGTCTTTAGATTATTACAAATATAATCAGTAAAAGCAACGGAGATAGTCCATTGCCTGTAAATTTTATTCATGCTGGTGTTTTATTCTAGTTCTTGTTTGTATTGTTCAACCTTCTCCCTTAATGGTAGTAGTTCTGTTTGAATGGTAGCCCATACCATTTCATCACTGATTTGATAATAACCATGTACCAAAACATGACGCATACCAATTATAACTTTCCATTCAACTTCCGGATGCTTTTCTTTAAATTCATTCGTTAGTAAATATACTGCCTCTCCAATTTATCTCTAAATTCTTGATAATGGCAAAACGTAATATTTTGTTACCCTTGTACTCTTCAAAATTGATACCTTGGGTAAATTCAAACAAGTTATCAATAGCCTCTACTATATGGGATAAGCGGTTAATATCTTTAGGCTTCTCTCTCATAAATCAATATTTTATCTTGTTCTGCTGATTCTTTGGCGAAATCTTTCAACTGTCCCTCTTCCACCAAATCAATTTTCTTGTGCAAAAGAGATTGTAAAGTGTTCACTATACTAATATACTTGAAAAGAGTAACATTTGCATTTTTATCAAAGCGTACAAGTATATCAATATCACTTTCCCTTGATTCTTCTCCACGCGAGTAAGAACCAAACTCCCATGCTTTTTCCACAGGTTGTAGCATGAAAAATTCTCTTAATTTATTGACAATAGCTTGTTTCATATATGCTCTTTTTGCAAAAATAGTGAATGTTGAGGAGAAAACTATTTTGAATTATTTTGACAACAGGAGTACAAACGCGGCCGCCGAATCGTTTAATGCCAAAATTAAAGAGTTCAGGAGGGTATTCAGGGGTATTAGAGATATTAAATTTTTCTTGTTTCGACTGTGCAAAATTTACGCTTAACATGAAAAAAAACAGATTTTCCAGTTGTTCCGAGAAAACCATTATGTTGCATCTTATTTGAACAATAATTCTATAAAACAAAAAAGCAGCCAATTTATTGACTGCTATCCCTGAGCTGTTATCGGGATTTGAACCCGAGACCTCTTCCTTACCAAGGAAGTGCTCTACCCCTGAGCTACAACAGCAACTGAAAGAACTTTACTTTCTTGAGCCTCTTGTCGGATTCGAACCAACGACCCCGAGATTACAAATCACGTGCTCTGGCCAGCTGAGCTAAAGAGGCGTTTCCAAAAAGGGTAAGCTGACTATGTCGCACCGCTACAACCATCTACCCTTGCTGCCTTCCGACCCTGGGGGAGTTCGACAGGAGCTGGTCGCATAGGACTTACCCGGGCACAAAAGTACAAAAATCTTCTCAGCTACCAAATGTTTTCTACCTTTTTTGTACAGGAAAATATAGAGGAGAATTTAATATATTGGCTAATAGTTGATTATTTGGAGATGTATTTTATTGTTGTTATATAAAAATAGGGATTTATGTAACCTAAAGTGTGAATTTCGGGTATAAATAGTGACAATTGAAAGCATTTATTAAGGACTAAACGATCCAAACGAACGTATGCAAACAGAAAATAACATGACAGGGGCGGAGTTTCTCTCGGATTTGAATGTATTATTATCCACTAACGTGGGATTGAACAAAAACGTGAAACAAGCTTTAAGGAGATTGGGTGAACACGAGAGAGCCGATCAGGTGTATATCGTGAGTATTAACCATGATATGACTTTCACGATATCGGAGGAGTGGACGAAAAACGGTGAATCCGTGTTCCCGGAAACGGACGAAAAGAGAAGTTTCTATTATGACCGGAAACTCGAGCGGGAGTTGGAAAGGGATAATTATATATATATACGGGATGTAAACGAGGTGACAAACGAAGGGTTAAAGAATATCATGCATGCCATGCAGGTACGGTGCGCGATATTTTTACCGTTATATATATCGAGTCATCTTTTCTCGTTTTTATGCTTGAGCCGCTGCCATGACGAGGAGCCGTGGACAAAGGAGGAGATTGATTTTTTGATTCAGGTGGCATCTGTACTGTCGGGCGCGTTGGAGAAAGAGTTGATATTGCGTAAGCTGGTGAAACATCATGCTCTTTATCAAGATTTTATCGAGAACCGGGTGGACTACATTTTGAGGCTTAACAGGCATCTGCATATCAGTTTTTCCAACAAGACCTTTTACTCGTTATTCGGTGACAGCCCGGACGATGTTATCGGGTGCAGGATAGGGGATTTGATGACGGAAATGGATATCTCTTCCAAGCAGTTGGAGGCGGTGACAAAACATACCGATACCTTGTTGACCTTCCATGCCCAATTGGTGCGACGTGACGAGGTGGTGTTTATCGAGTGGTACGCTTATCCCGTGCGATTGGGGCGGGAGCACATCGAGATTCATTTGATCGGGCATAACGTGACCAAATACAGGGAGGCGGAGAACGAGTTGAATTTATTGAAGACGGAGTTGCAAACTTTTTCCGAATCCATGTTTCCCATGTGGAAATCTATCCATGAGGGAATTACGTCCAACGCGGATGAAAAGGATGAGTTGACGGGTAAGGCGGAGACATTTAATCGGCTCTACAAGGAGCTTTTGTCAAAAATTGGTTATAAATTTGCGGCGCATGCATATAGATCATAGCGAATACACGATACTTTTGGCGGATGATTCCATCTCGAATCTGGAGAAAATGAAGAGTCTGCTTGCCGGGGAGAATTTCAAGTTGATAACCACTCTGGAGGCGGACGAGGTATTTTTACTCGCTAAATTGAGGATGCCGGACTTGATCATTGTCCGCCTCGGGTTGGAAGACGGCAAAGGTATTGTTGTCGTGCGTCAATTGAAAGAGAGTACTTTAACCAAGCATATCCCGATACTTTACATGACGCTTCCCAACCGGCACGAGGATTTTCGAAAAGTGGCGGATTACGAGGAAGTGGAATTTATTTCCCGTCCGCTGAGTAAAAAAGAGTTGATGCTGCGTATAAACAATCAGTTGCTTTTACTGGAATCTCAACGAATTATTGCTTGTCAGAACGAGAAAATTCAAAATGTGGTACGTTCCAAAGAGAAATTGTATTCGGTTATCGCGCATGATTTGCGCGCCCCGATCGGGACGTTGAAAATGATTCTTGAGGCGATAGATCACCAGAAAGAGAAAATTCCGGATTCCAATATCAAGCATCTGATCAAGATGTTGCAGGAAACAACGGACGAGGCGTATTTGTTGCTGGAAAACCTGTTGCTGTGGAGCAATAGCCGGAACGGGGTATTGAAACCTGTTTTGCAGACGTTCTCTTTTTCCGAGGCAGCCAAAGATGTCGTGATATTGCAAGAAAATATCGCCGAGGCCAAAGGGCTCAAAGTGTACAATCACTTGGATAAAGCTTTTCCGGTTCATGCCGATCTAAACATGATGAAAACCGTGTTGCGCAATTTACTGTCAAACGCGATAAAATTCAGTTACACGGGCGGAGAAATAAACATTGACGGGGAGGAAAAGGACGGGTATCTGATCGTGTCCGTGCGAGATAAAGGGCAAGGAATAAGTGAAGAGCATCAACGGGATCTGTTCGCGGACGGCTTGCATTTCATTTCTTACGGGACTCAAAAAGAGAAGGGTAGCGGGTTAGGACTGCAACTTTGCAAGGATTTCGTGAAAATGAACCACGGGAAGATATGGTTTAACTCGAAGGAGGGTAAAGGAACAACATTTTATTTTTCCATTCCCGTGTCCGATAAAGTCCCGAATTAGGACACTTGTTGAAGTTGACTCTTCCCGGATTTCAACGCTTTATACATTTTGAGCGCACCCCATGCGTCTGTCGCGGCGTAATGAACTTGGGCGGGTGTAAGTTTCGGGGCTTCCCAGTTGGATGTGCGTTGTCGTTTTGAAATCTTTACATGAAATATGATAGACATGAGTTTCGAGAAAGACATTTCCTCGATCTTGAACGCTTTGGCGAAAATCTGTAAGTCCAGAAAACTGGCAGGAGTAAAGTTCCCCAATTTTCTCAACCCACGGATGTCGTCCCGTATGCCCACGCCTACTTTCGTGACCTCCTCGTTTGCCAGAAGTGCTTGCAATTCTTTCGGGAATCCGCACTTGTTCAAGCGGAATAGATACACCCGCTTATCTGTTGCCAACTGGAGCAAGCCGACTTGGTGCGTCACTCCTTTTTTGAATGCCGGTTTCGTCTCCGTGTCGAAACCGATGTAGGGATACGAGAGCAAATCTTCCACGGCCGCTTGAACCTTATTCTCGTGATCTATCACGACGATTTCTCCGTCAAACGTGAAGAGCGGTAACTCCTCTATCTCCTCCTCACTTATCTTTGTCTGGTATTCCATGTTTAGTATCTTGGATTTTATTGGGGTTCGCTCGTGTCGGTCACTTTGAAAATCGCCAGATGAATCGCTCTTAACACGCTGGCACAGGATTTACCCCAGTATAATTCAAAACTGTTATTTAACTGCCACAGGGCTTCCGCTATCACGTCGACCATGCCGCTGCGATAAGAGGAAATAAAATTCTTTAGATCTTGGTATATATCACAGAGCTTCTCCGATATCGAGTTCACGACGGGAGTTTCGCTGTATTGCATATTATCGTCAAAAACTTCAAGATACTCGTCATGTTCCCCGAGTATCCCGTGCAGGGATGCGAGCAGCATATTATAATCCTCTTCCGTCACCGCTTCATCCAGCATACCCATTTCGTCACTCTCGCAATTCGGCAACAAACTCCCCTTCAAATAGATTAACGGGATAAATTTCTGCACTTTGGAGAGAAAATCATTTCTTTCTTCCTCTTGCGCGGATTCTAAATACCCGCAAAATTCCTTTGCCACGGCCACAAATTCAATGACCTCCTTGCTGTATCCCACGTGTTGTAAATCGTCCATAACGTTTTTTATTTTCTACCGCGAAATTACCAAATATCTTAGACTATACGTAAAAAGCAGACAAGTTTTTGGTAATTATGGTAAATTTTCCATGTAAAGAAAGTGCGGTTACGTCCATTAGCGAAGTAACCGCACCGAGACTAGCAACAATCTACATTCACTTTTTCCTAGTTGTGACACCGGGAATTCTCTCTCTCCTAATGCTAGCAATCTCTTTAGTTTCACCGTTTCATCTCACGTTCCCTCCGGTGAAATTGTACTATTGATACGCCCCGCGAGAAAAATCGTTTTAGATTTCCAGTTAAAAATCGACAAAAAAATAGTGTAATACCTATTTGGGGGTAAGTTGTTGAAATATAGTGTTTTGATGAATGTAATTTTGTGAAACAAAAGTAAATAATTCAAAGCAAATGCTAAAAATAAAGGCTTTTTCCCTAGTTTTTTGTACGAATTTTGTACAACTTTGCCGCACAATTCTAATAGATATGGCATTTACCATACGTACCGTGTGCCGTGAATACTCTCGTTTAAAGAAAGAGAGCGCACTAGATACAACATTGATTGAATTGAATTTAGCTGTTTACAAGAATGGAAAGACATCTTTTAAAAGCTACAAGATTAAAGGGAAACTGGAATTGCAACACTGGGATCAAGACAGAGGAATCGTTAAAAAAGGGTGTGTACATGTTGACGAATTGAATCAACTTATCAAAAGTACGATAAATGTTTACGATCAAGTCGGTTTAGAGTGGGAGTTGCAAAAACGTTCTTTCACGGCTCAAGACCTCATCAACTATGACAAGGAATCATCCTGCAAAGAACAAGCGAAAGGCTCTTTAATGGCTTTCTTTGACCGTATAATAAGATCAGAGAAACTGAAAGGAACGGGTAATTTTAAAACCTATGAAACGCTTAAAGCAGACCTGCATCGATTTATTGAAGGTAAGGACTTGTCAATTCGGAATGTTAATCAAGATTTTATTAATAAATATTGTGATTGGTGTACCCGGAAAGGTAATAAAAAAGCTTCTATTAAGGCTAAGATAGCTAAGCTTAAAGCATTAGTGGAACGTGCCGGAAAGCAGGGTATAAAGGTTGCTAGGGATATATCATTTAAAACAGCACCAATTGTAACGGCTAAACGGGGATTATCAGAGGCTGAACTTCATCAGTTGTTGAATTATAAGCCTACGAAGTGTAACCAAGAGTTTGCCATGGATATGTTTTTATTCACGTATTGTACCGCAGGTATAAACTTTAAAGATTTAGCTTATTTGACCGAAGAGAATATTATTGATGGAAACTTATCTTATGTAAGACGCAAAACTAATCGACCTATTTTTATACCTTTAGTGGAGCGTGCCATCCAGATTATAGAAAAATATAAACGACGTAATACTGGGAGTAAATATATTTTTCCAGTTATACCTAAGGAGATGGAAAATTTGGGATATGTAGAATTGTATGATCACATCCGGAATAAATTACAGAATCTGAATTATAATCTTAAGGTGATCGGGAAACAATTGAAATTACCAATTCCTTTAACCACGTATGTTGCAAGACACTCGTATGCTACGCAGCTATTAAGAAAAGAGGTGAGTTTAGCAATGATATCAAAAGCGTTAGGACATTCATCCCTAGCGATGACTTCTAATTATTTAAATCTGGATGGGTATAACCTACGGGAAACTTTCCAGCATCTAGGAGTATCATGATATTGATGTTAAATAAATATCAACGATGTATATGTTTTACAGTCAGATAGGTGGATGTTTTTGTGAATACTGGAGGAGATTATTCTCTCTTCCAGACCTTTCGCAATTAGGTAAAATAAACATTTGCTTCCGTTTTTCCCCTATTCTATACAGTAGACGTCTGATTCTGCGATTCACACTTCAACATAGTGAAAACGACGCTATGCACCCTGCCGATATTTTGCACACTTTGTTATCGGAAAGCGCACGTGGCAGCAACCACTCTGGAGACTTATTTCTTCATGGAAAGGAGTATTTATTACTGTTTGTATAGTAATACTTATACCCCTTTGTGGCTCTGTCGCAGCCATACTGCGCCAGAGTGCTGCTAACTTGTACGTTTGTTACATTATCAAATTAATTTATCACTAAAAAATAATCGTTATGCGAAATGAATTACAATCTTATGAACTTGATGCCTTAGAAACATTTGACGAGATAAAAAGTTATTGTGATGATCATTGCGTTGATCTTCTTAATTTGTACGTACCTTTGGGGAGTTGGGATATAACGATTCCTTACGAGACTTATATTGATGAGTCACGTTGGAAAGCTAAACAGTTGATATTAGAACTGATTAAACGTTTAGGATGGAAACAAATCGTTTTATCTTGTGATCCAAGGGACGATATATATTGCGCTTTTCATATCAAAATAATCAGTTAAAAAAGCGTTGTTTTGTCACCACTGAAATAGTGGGTTAGCCGTCAGTAGAATATGCTGGCGGCTTTTATTTTCGCCACAATGAGATGATGTTAGATTGTATATAAAAGCATCACTTTGATTATTTATTCTATTGTCTCTTTTTCTCTAAACCAGATTTGTAAATATGGTCAAAATATATATATAGTATCCGTACTCGTACGGGAGGGCACCTTCTTATTTTTGTACATATTGCTTGTATGTTTTTTTGCTCTATATGCTTTTATTCTCGGTTTTCTTCTTATTTTTGTATTGACAAAATAACGTTTAACCAGCGGTATTTTGTATGATTTCTGTACAAACAAGAAAAGAGTTCTTATAATTTGTTATTCCTCAATAGATTACTTCCTCGGTTCGATTTCCAGTTAAAAATAGATAAGAATATACGTGATGATACAAAAATAATTTCTATATTTGTCCCCGCATCCGGAAAGGTGCAGGAGTGGCTGAACTGGCACGCCTGGAAAGCGTGTAAACCTCTAAAGGGTTTCGGGGGTTCGAATCCCCCTCTTTCCGCAAGAAATCAAGGAGTTACAAGATAAAATGTAGCTCCTTTTCTTTTTGCTTGCAAGAACAATTTTAGGCGGTTTTTTGGTGGAAAGTTAAACCAAGAGTTAAACCGAAAATTGACATGAATGCAACGGTTAATGTGTTGTGTTACAAATCTAAAACGCTAGCCAATGGAGAACATCCCCTAATGCTTAGAGTATGTAAAGACGGTAAAAAGAAATATATAAGTATTGGCATATCCGTCAACCCTAAATATTGGGATTTTGAAAAAGGGCGTCCCAAGCGTAATTGTCCTGAACGAGAAAAGATAGAAAATATTATTTCAACGCATCTCAAGAAATATCAACAACAAATACTAACTTTTCAAGTGGAGGATAAAGATTACTCTGCCCAATCTCTGATAACTTTTAATCATAAACAAGTTACAAAAAAGACTGTAAAAGAATTTTATGAACAATTGCTTACAAGTATGGAAAATGATGAACAATTAGGAAATTGGCGTATATACGTGAGTTCATATAATTCTTTGTTGAAGTTTACAAAAAAGAAGTTAGATATTTATTTTTCCGATATAGATGTTACTTGGTTAAATAATTACGAGAAATGGTTAAGGAAGAGAGAGAATAAAGATACAACTTTGAGCATTCAATTTAGAACGTTACGTGCTGCCTATAATAAAGCAATAGACGAAGGAATTGTAAATGAAAGCTATTACCCTTTTAAGAAATATAAGGTCAGTAAATTTGATACCTCAACAAATAAACGTGCTATATCCAAAAAAGATATTCAGAAAATCATGAATATTGCTTTGAAAGGAAATGAATTGAATTTTGCTAGAGATATATTTGTATTTAGCTATCTGTGCGGAGGCATTAATTTCGTTGATATTGCTCATTTAAAAGACAGTAATATAGTTGAAGAGCAATTGATATATCTTCGTCAAAAAACTGGAAAACAAATTAAATTGAAAATACTGCCAGAAGCATTGGATATAATAAACAAGTATAAACGGTCTAATGATTACCTATTTCCGATACTAAATGATGAAGCTTATCCAACAAAGAAGAAAAAGCAAACGAGAATTCACTATGTGTTAGAGAAGACAAATCAAAGGTTAAAAGAAATTGCCCAATTAATAAATCTTAATGTTGATATTACAACCTATGTCGCCCGCCATTCATTTGCCACTACTATAATGTTATATTATATACAATTGTAAATCAATGCATTATAATGTAGCTATTTAAAAAGGGTAACGCTTTAGCAACGTGTTAACCACCTTCGTTTGCATAAAAAATCCAGTATTTCAAATAACCTGTAACAAATATACTACATTATTTTAGTTTATCAAGAATTTACTGTCTTTTTAAATAATCCCAATCCAAAAACATCAACACATAACGACCTATTTATAACTTATAAAAAACACCTATAGTAAGATACATAAAGTTTAACAACATGAAATATCATTATATTTATATAGAATACAATCTCCTATTTTCCTACGTTTTTATAAGCAGAAGGATTAATACCTTCATGCCTTTTAAAGAATTTGGATAAATGGCTTACATCTGTAAAACCAAATTCATCCGCAATTTCTTTCAACTTGATTTCTCCGGTTTCTAATCTGCGCTTGATGAGTTGTAAT
>QWCH01004828.1_pt1 | contig 11806 bp, 9 predicted proteins | sample 1972671 | NCBI WGS metagenome assembly QWCH01 (sample SAMN09866713, study PRJNA288562) | Human gut metagenome isolate term3_stool, whole genome shotgun sequencing... | isolation source: gut | host: Homo sapiens | place: USA: California | reverse complement strand
TTTTCATCACTGTCAAAGCAACATTACTGTCCACCACGTTCTCAGCAACACAGCCAGGCAACAATATCTTTCTATATTATAGCACTACATCTACCAAAACTCACCTGTATTTCCCATAATTTTCAGGCAATTTTCCTTGCCCCTGCATCACAACTGGTCTATAATAAAGAACAGACTAACATGAGGTATAAACTATATGAACAAAAAAGAAATTTCTGAAATCAAGAAACAGTTCACTCCCGAGAACTGTTCTCTCACCCGCATCTGCGGATGTTACGTTGACGGAGAAAAGAATAAAAAAACCGAACTGAAAGAAGCATTTCTCTCTTTATCAGAAGAAGAAATGTTCAAATACTTTGAAATTTTCCGCAAATCCCTTTCCGGAACAATAGGAAAAAATCTGATGAACATGGAATTTCCTCTCGAGCAGGAAACTGAGGGCGGAACTCAACATTTTCTTATGAAACTGAGAGAAAGCAAACTGACCGATGATGCACTGGTAGAAAGTTTCTACGATAAGATCATTGAAAACTATGATTATCCCGAAAACTACTACATCATCCTGATCCATGGAGTATATGATATCCCCGGAAAGTCTTCCGACGGTGCAGAAATGTTTGATGCATCTGATGAGATTTATGAGCACATCATGTGCTGTATCTGTCCTGTAAAACTCTCTAAGGCAGGTCTTTGCTACAATGCCGAAACCAACAGCATCCAGGACCGTATCCGCGACTGGATCGTGGAATTTCCGGATGTTGCTTTCCTTTTCCCGCAGTTTAACGACCGCAGCACTGACATCCATGGTGTCCTTTATTATAGTAAAAATGCAAACGAGCTTCGGGATATTTTTATCGATGAACTGCTTGGATGTACAGCACCTCTTTCTGCAGGAGGACAGCGTGATTCCTTTAACGCACTGGTTGAAGATACTCTGGGTGACGACTGCAGATATGACACTGTATTAAGCATTCACGAGAAATTAAACGACCTGATCGAATCACAGAAGGATGAGCCGGAACCTGTAGTTCTGACCAAATCTGAGGTAAAACGCCTCTTTGAAGAATGCGGCGTAGAAGATGAAAAACTACAGTCATTTGATAAACAATACGAGATCACAGCCGGGGAAAAATCCTCTCTGGTTGCTTCCAACATCACCAATACAAAAAGATTCGAGATCAAAACCCCGGATGTTGTAGTCCACGTAGATCCTGAACGTGCCGATCTTGTGGAAACACGCGTAATTGACGGACGCAAGTGCCTTGTGATCCCAATGGAAGGCGAAGTTGAACTGAACGGAATCCGCGTACATACAGAAAATGAAAATCCTTCTGATGACGAATTTTATGACAATGCAGATACTGAGACAGAGGAGACATCTGATGGAGAATAATCGTAAACTCTTATTTTTTGACATTGACAAAACCCTGTTAACCCCTTACCCATGGACAGTTCCGGACAGTGCGAAACAGGCTTTAAAAGAAGCCCGCTATAATGGTCATCTCCTTTTCATCAATTCCGGACGTACCTATACAATGATTCCGGAAATCATTAAAGAAATGGGATTCGACGGCTATGTATGCGGATGCGGCAGCCAGATTTATATGAATGAAGAGCTTTTGTTTTCCAGTTCTATTCCAAATCCGCTTTGCCGTAAAACAACAGAATTACTGCGGGAATGCAGAATTCCTGCGTTTTTTGAACGCCCGGATAAGATTTTATATGACAGCAGTTCATGTGCTGTTCCTGAAACTGTTCAGAAGCTGAAAGCAGAAGTTATAGTAGAAGATCTGGCTCTCTACCCGCCCGAAACATACAACCATTTTACATTTGACAAGTTTCTGGCTTTTCCGTCTGCTGATTCTGATATGGAAACTTTCCGCAAATTTGCAGATGAACATTTTCTGTGTTTCATACATGAAGACAAGGCCTGGGAGCTGACTCAGAAAAATCTCAGCAAAGCAACCGGAATCCGGTTTCTGGCAGACCGCCTTGGGGTTCCGATCAAAGACACCTATGCATTCGGCGACAGCACGAACGATCTTCTTATGCTGCAGTTCGCCGGAAACAGCATCGCAATGGGCGACTCGGATCCCCTGATCCTGCCTCACTGCACTTACCAGACAACCAATATCGAAGATAACGGAATTGCCAATGCTTTGAAGCATTTCCGTCTCATTTAACCCAATATAAAAATAACGTATCCTAATCTTATTTACGCCTGCGTTATTTTTGTATGCTCAGGAGAATAATTATGGGTATGATCAACCATAAATTTGACGCAGAAACCACACCTTTGTATTTTTATTTCGCATTGAAACGCTCCTACGAAATCTATGCTGTATATTTTTTATTACTCATCATCTGCATCACAGGTTTCGGATATCCGCTTCATGCACTTCCTGCTGTAGGCTGGCTTATTGTATGTCTTCTCGCAAGGTACTATATAAACCATACATTCATACGATGGAACCTTTTGTTTTATGTTACGATCTCCGCAGGATGGATTTGCTATTTTATCTACTATTATGGATGGGAAACCGGTGCGACAAGCTTTATTTTACCATTAATGCTGGTTTCCATGTTTTCGCTGTACGATACATTATTTAATAAAATTGCTTTTACAGTCTTTTTATTTGTTATGCGAATGGCTCTGTTTTTCCACTGCCAGACTCATCCTCCTGTATATGTTCTTACCGGAATTCATATACTGATCATACAGATTTTAAATACAGTTGTATTCTTCGTTGTCGCGAGCGTGATCTGTATATCTTTCAGTTCCAATCTTCAGAAAGCCGAACAGCATCTGATGTTGTATAATATTGAGCTTCAGCAGCAGGCCGGAACTGATCCGCTGACTACACTTTATAACAGGCGCCGCATGGAAGAAGTTCTCAAAAACCATATCAGGGCAAATCCAAACGAGAATTTCAGTATCGCAATCGGTGATATTGATTTTTTCAAAAAAATTAACGATACTTATGGACATAACTGTGGTGATCAGGTATTAAAATCCCTCTCGGATTTATTCAGAGAAAAAACTCTCGGAGCAGGACACGTGTGCAGATGGGGAGGGGAAGAATTTCTTTTCTTTTTTCCCGAAATGAATCTTGATAATGCCGCTGTCCTTATGAATGAAATCAACATCGCAGTAAGCAAATGTATTATAAGCTATAAAGATATTACCATCCATGTAACCATGACTTTCGGCGTAGAGGAGAACGATTTTCAGTCCAGTATCTCTGATATTGTAAAACGGGCAGATGACAAACTCTATTACGGAAAAACACATGGACGTGACACTGTTATTTCCTGAATTTTTATGTTACAGCAATTTCCGCAACCCAAAAACAGCTATGTGAAAACACTCAGGTTTTCATCATAGCTGTTTTAATTTACAATACTCAATTCCTATCAGCAGGCTACTGACAGTTCGGATTTTCTTATTTAGCTGCTTCTGTCGGTGTTGCTTCCGGTGTTTCAGTAGTTTCTGCTGCTTCTTCCTCTGCCGCCGGAGTCTCTGTTGTCTCTGTATCTTCTGCTGCAGGTGTTTCTGTAACTTCCTCTGTTTCCGGTGTTGGAGTTGCCTCTTCTGTCACCTCAGGTGTCGGTGTTTCCGGAACCGGAGTAGGAGTCGGCGCCATGAAGGTATGTTTGTCAGTGATCTTAAGTGTCTTAAGGACTTTCTTAACCGCCTTTACATCTGCCTCATCCAGCCATTTGGCAGTTGTATCTGTAAAATAGGTACTTTCTTTGGAATTCTGAAGAGATTCTCGCTTGGAAGCTGTGGCATCTTCATCATTGATCTTGTCAAGTCTTACTACATAGTATCCTGTGTCAGTCTCAATAATATTGTCTGCAATTTCTCCGTCCTTCAGTCCTCTCAGAACCTTCAGAACCTCATCCGGATATGCCTCGCTGCCGGAATCTTCATCCTCGTCTTCGCTCTCTTTTGTTGTAAAATTACCCTGTACTGCAGAATAACTGTCATCTACACCTTTGGCAATCTCACTCATGTCTGCTGTAGGATCCTCTTTCATCTTATCCAGAATCTCCTGAGCCTGTTCTTTCTTAGTCTTTTTCTCCTCATCAGTTATATCATCACCGCTTGTAGAGATACTTACATAAGTGAAGGTTGTCTGATTCGCTTCATCATCAGAAACTGTGATCTTTCCTTCTGCTACAACCGGATCATACATCTTCTTCTGAATTGTCTGAAGCTCCAGAAGTGTTTTTACCTGATCTTCCGTTACCGCAAGTTCCTTAATTGTCTCTTCACTGTTTGCAGCCATAAACTGTGATGCTGCATCTGCGATCGCTGCTTCATCATCATCTGTAAGCTCTATGTTATAATCCGCAGCCTTCTCTTTGAGAATATACATCTTCTCAACAGACTCCAGACTGCTTGTCACTGCCTGATCACCATAAGTCTCATCTGAATCATCACCTGCTGTCTGATCCCAGATATGATCTGCACTTCCCATATAATTTAAATACATGGTTGTTGTCTGCTGTTGTTGTTCGCGGGCATAAAGACTTACAACTCCAAGCGGAATATCTGTTCCGTCAACAGTAGCCACTGTCTTTGTTCCATCTAATGTTTTACTTCCACAGCCGGAAAGCATACCAACTGACATCACACCTGCCAGTGTCACAACGGCTGTTCTCTTTACCATTTTTTTCATTTCTTCCTCCATATTATCAATCTGGTCTTTCTTCCATACCACTTTCCCAGAATGTACTGTTATTAGAGTATAAACTTTTTTCCTGCGAAGGGCAAGGCAAATCGAAAAATATGTAGTATATTTCACATATTTTCCGCCATGCTCTTAAGTTCCTCTGCAAATTCCGTCAATGCCAGGATCAGATTCCCCTGTGGTTCCAGGATAAATTTCGGTTCCTGCTCATTCTTAAACTGCAGACCTCTTCTGTATTTCTGCATAAGAGCCGGAAAGTCTTCTGTATTCAGCCTTGCTTTCTCATAAAGGGTAAACCGGACTGTTTTTCCAGTCTGCTTTATTTCCGTTACGTACCCCTGATGAGCAATCGCCTTTAACTTCGCAATCGCCAGAAGATTCAGCACTGCCTTTCCGGGTTCTCCGAAACGGTCCAGAAGTTCTTCCAGCATATCATCATAATCCTGTTGTGTCTCAATCCCCGCAATTCTTTTATAAATATCCAGCTTCTGAAATTCATTACTGATGTAGGAATCAGGAATATACGCATCAACATTCAGATCAACCGATGTCTCGAAATCCTCCATTGTATGGATACCCTTCGCCTCTTTCACTGCTTCATTGAGCATCTTACAATAAAGATCATATCCAACCGCATTCATATGTCCATGTTGCTGCGCACCCAGCAGATTTCCGGCACCTCGAAGTTCCAGATCTCTCATTGCAATCTTAAATCCGCTTCCCAGATCCGTATACTCGCGGATCGCAGCCAGACGCTTCTCAGCCGTCTCCTTCAGCATCACATTCTTTCTGTACATCAGAAACGCATAGGCAGTTCTGTTGGAACGCCCGATCCTTCCCCGAAGCTGATAAAGCTGAGAAAGCCCGTATCTGTCTGAATCATGGATAATCATAGTATTTACATTGGAAATATCCAGCCCTGTCTCAATGATCGTGGTGGAAACCAGCACATCAATATCCCCGTTTACAAAGGAATACATCACATTCTCCAGTTCCCTCTCACTCATCTGGCCATGAGCAAAATCCACCCTTGCGTCCGGCACCAGCTTCGCAATACGCAGGGCAACATCTGCAATATCCGTCACTCGATTATAAACATAATAAACCTGTCCGCCTCTGCGCAATTCCCTGTTGATAGCCTCTCGGACTGTCTCTTCATCATATTCCATAACATATGTCTGGATCGGCATTCTGTCCATAGGAGGTTCCTCCAGGACACTCATATCCCGGATTCCGATCAGGCTCATATGAAGAGTACGGGGAATGGGCGTTGCAGTCAGTGTAAGGACATCCACATCCTTCTTTAACTGCTTGATTTTTTCCTTATGCGTAACTCCAAACCGCTGTTCCTCATCAACGATCAACAGGCCAAGATTTTTGAACTGTACGTCTTTGGAAAGGATTCTGTGCGTTCCAATGATCACATCCACCTGACCTTTTTTCAGATCTTCGATTGCCTTCTTCTGTTGTGCCGGGGTCCGGAATCTGCACAACAGTTCCACACGTACCGGAAATTCCTTCATCCTCTGCACAAAGGTATTATAAATCTGCTGAGCAAGGATCGTTGTAGGTGCAAGATAAGCTACCTGTCTGCTCTCCTGTACTTCCTTAAATGCGGCACGCAGCGCCACTTCTGTTTTGCCGTATCCCACATCCCCGCAGATAAGCCGGTCCATAATCCTGGTACTCTCCATATCACGTTTGGCATCCTCAATAGCACTGAGCTGATCCTCTGTCTCTTCATATGGAAACATTTCTTCAAATTCTCTCTGCCATACAGTATCAGGACCACAGACATATCCTTCCTTTTCCTGACGCACTGCATAAAGCTCTACCAGTTCTTTTGCAATATTTTTAACTGCCCCACGAACCTTGCTCTTTGTTTTATTCCACTCCTGAGTACCAAGTTTGTTCAGCTTCGGAGCCTTTGCAGCATCTGCCCCTGAATATTTCTGCAGACAGTCAAGCTGAGTAGCAGGAATATAGAGATTGCTTCCGCCTCTGTATTCAATTTTAATATAATCTTTAACGATCCTGTCTACTTCAACTTTTTCAATTCCTCGGTAAATACCAAGACCATGCTTTTCATGGACAACAAAATCGCCGATAGAAAGCTCCGCAAAATCCTGAATACGGCTTCCACTGTAATTTTTTTTCTTCTTTTTCTTCTTCTGTTCCTGTCCAAAAATGTCAGATTCTGTCATTACCGCAAACTTGATCAACGGGTATTCAAAGCCCTTCTTTGCATGGCCATAAACCACCATGATCTCGCCCGGACAGATCTCCCTGTCATAATCTTGTCCATAAAAGGCTGCCAGTCCCTCTTCCTGAAGATCCTTTGCCAGCCTCTCAGCCCTTGTGCGGGAACCGGAAAGCAACGCGATCCTGTATCCCTGTTTCTTATACTGATGAAGATCTTTTACCAGAAGTTCAAAACTGTTGTTATAAGCGCTGATTGATTTTACCTCCAGGTAAAATTTCTCCCGCACTTTCCAGCCTGCCTGTTTCGGTTCCAGCGCACATACAGAAATACAGTTGCGTTTATTCAGTTCTTTTTGAAGCTGTTCAAAAGAACAAAGCCAGTTTTCCGGCAGATTCCGGCTGCCTTTTTCCTCTCTGTGCATACGGCTCTGTCTGTACTCTTCTTCTACAGCCCCGCCTTTCTCAGTGAGCCGGTTTGGTTCATCCAGAAAGATTATGGTTCTTTCCTCCGGAAAATAATCCAGGAAGGAAACCATATCCTTGTCCCCTGTATGCTCCACCGCCGGATAGATCGTAAGTTCTTCCAGATTTTCCAGAGAACGCTGACTCTCCGGATCAAAACTCCGGATAGAATCAATCTCATCTCCCCAAAGCTCGATTCTCCATGGATTTTCCTCAGTGAGACAGTAAATATCCACAATACCGCCACGCACAGAGAACTGCCCCGGCATTTCCACCTGTCCTACCCGCTCGTAACCTAAAGCCACCAGCTGGTTCTTCAGCTGTTCTGTGTCTACGGTGCTGTCACTTTCGTAATGAATCAGCTGTTCTTTTATCTTTTCCAGAGATTCCAGAAAATCCATACATCCGTCAATACTTGTAACAACTGTCAGTTCTTTCTCTTCCAGTAACGCCTTAATGACCTTCATTCTCTGACGTATCAGCAGATTTCCATGGATATCTGCCTGAAAGAACAGAAGATCTTTCGCAGGATAAGAATATACTTTTCTGTCATAAAATCTGTAATCTTCATAAATTTCTCTGGCGCGGCGTTCATCCTCCGCCAGGATCAGACGATAAGGCGCAATCCCGGAAAGTCCGTACATCAGATGAGATTTCTGCGATTCCATACACCCCGAAACCTGCAGGATTCCCTTATTCGTTTTGCTTTTTTCTTTAATCTGTTCAAACTCTGCAAGCCCCTGCAGAGGTGTTAAAAATGCTTTCATCTTCACCCCTCATGATCCTTCGACGTAATAAAAGCGGCTTCTGTTTCCAGTTACCGCTTTCTATACCTTTTGCTGAACAATCATCTGTTTCCTGTCTGCTTATTTCTGTACAGGTACTTTTCTGTTATATTCGTTCATGGCTGCATCTGTACCCTGTGAGATTATGATATCCACAGCCTTTGCCGCCTTTGCTATTGCTTCATCCACAAGTTTCCTGTCTTCTGTGGAAAATCTGCCAAGTACATGATCTGCCAGATCCCATCCCTTCGGCTTTGCACCAACTCCTACTTTGATACGGAGAAATTTCTCTGTGCCAAGCTGGCGGATAATATCTTTGATCCCGTTATGTCCACCCGCACTTCCCTGCTTGCGGATGCGAAGCTGCCCGGGTTCCAGATCAATATCATCATAAATAACAATAAGCTCTGATTCCAGATCAATTTTAAAATAATTCGCCATCTCACGAACAGGACCGCCACTCAGGTTCATAAAAGAAAGCGGCTTCATAAGAATCACTTTCTCTCCGCCGATCATGGTTTTACCGTACATGGCATTAAATTTCACACCACCCTGAGGGACATTGTAATCCTCTACCAGACGGTCAACGGTATCAAATCCCATATTGTGGCGTGTTGCTTCATACTGTTTCCCGGGATTTCCCAGGCCAACTACTAAATACATATATGTGTCTCCTGCTTAATTTAACACCATTTTCCGGAATTACCATACCTGTCCTGATGTCAAATTTATTTTTTACATACTCTAAAGTGTGTTTAAAAAATCAATCTTACAAATTGTGACGCACATCTTGCGGGAATGATTTTTCAGACACGCTCTAAGATAATTAATTAAAATATACCATCTCTTCCTTAAGCGGCTCGCATTCTTTCACATCACTTGCATAAAGAACAATGCCCTCACCCTGATATTCTGTACGGTTCTCAAATGCGACCTTCGCTGTTACTTCTACCCAGCTGCCCTCTTTGATATGCGGTGCATAATCGCTTCTGCACACGTATCCAAGGAATGTGGTATCATCTGCGCAGCAGGTCATTGCCACACGTCCCGGAACAAAGAATTTACTTCCCATTCCACGTGGTTTCATGACACGTCCTTTAAAGCGGACAATTTTGTCTACATATTTATCCGGATTATCCATGGCATCCACAAACCAGATACCATAATCTTCCGGTGGAATCTCAATGATCGGTGCATTGATATCAAACGGCATCTCATCCTGGAAAATGTCATCCATCTCGCCCTCTTCATTTTCAAAGATAACCTCTGCACTCTGATTTGCGACCTTAATCCCTCGTCTGTATGCAGGAAGCGGATCTCCCTCTTTACAGCGGTTAAATACAACCATATCTGTATTTCTGATCATATCCATGAACAGAGATTTCATGTTTGCCATATAAACCTGATAAGTAGTTGCATCCACACAGGTAATCTCCTGCTCAATGCCCCAGCCTTCCGGAAGCTCCATCTGCTCAAACTTACTTACAAGCCACATTCCGTTGTACTCGATCACAACACGCTCCGGCTGATGGATGATATCCATGGCAGCCAGACGCTGTGGTGTCAGATCTTCTTCATCCTCGATCACTTCCACAACTGTGTTTGTAAGTTTCAGTTTATCCATATCATATTCTTCTTCGCCTTCTTCGCAAAGGATCAACAGAGTTTTGCCGTCAATGGCAAAATACTCCTGCTGCAATGTAAAATCCAGGAAAGTAGTCTTTCCGCTTTCCAGGAATCCCGTAACCAAATAAATGGGAACTCTGATATCATCCATCATATAATTTATTCCTTTATCTTTATTCTGATTCTGTTATTATCTGCCGAAATCGTTCAGTCTCGCATCTATGACACAGGATTTCATGCTCCGATGAGCTGAATCCAGATGCAGTATTTTAGAGGATTGCCATAAATCGCTGTTTCCTCATGATCATTATGCAAGCCCGAATAATTCTGCAAGCTTATCTTCTTTCAGTTTGGAGCCGATCACGCAGAGACGGCCTGTGTATTCCGGTGCACCTTCACGGATTTCTGTTTCCTCCGGAACCATGTCAAAATAAATCCATGTTCCGTCTTCTGCAGGAAGCATTCCCTTTGCACGAAGAATAATACCGTAATCTTCAGAAGCGGAAAGAGCCTCAAGCATCTTCTCAAGACCTTCTCTTGTGTATTTCCTGATCGTCTCACGTCCCCAGCTTGTAAATACCTCATCTGCGTGATGATGGTGATGATCATGATGATCATGTCCGCAACCGCATTCATGGTCGTGATCGTGGTGATGATGCTCATGTTCCTCATGATCATGTCCACAGCCGCATTCATGGTCGTGGTCATGGTGATGATGTTCATGTTCTTCGTGATCATGTCCACAGCCACATTCATGGTCGTGGTGATGATGTTCATGTTCTTCGTGATCATGTCCACAGCCACATTCATGATCATGGTCGTGGTGATGATGCTCTCCATGTTCATGTACATGTCCGCACTCCGGGCATACCTCTTCCTCAGACATCAGTTCTTCCTCAAGAGATACCGGTTTCTCCATAACCTCAAGGATTTTCTTTCCGTCCAGTTTCTCAATCGGAGTGGTGATGATAGCAGCTTTCGCATTAATTCCACGAAGAAGTTCCATTGCCTGCTGTGCTTTCTTCTCATCAATGATATCTGTACGGCTCATGATGATCGCACCTGCATATTCAACCTGATTATCAAAGAACTCACCAAAGTTTCTCATATACATTTTGCACTTCTTTGCATCAACTACAGTTGTATAGCTGTTCAGAACGATATCCACATCTCCCTGAACACCCTGTACTGCCTTGATAACATCTGAGAGTTTACCAACACCTGATGGCTCGATCAGGATTCTGTCCGGATGATATTTGTCCACAACCTCTTTCAGAGAAGTGCCGAAATCTCCCACTAATGAACAGCAGATACATCCGGAATTCATTTCTCGGATCTGGATTCCCGCTTCCTTCAGGAAACCACCGTCAATACCAATCTCACCAAATTCGTTCTCGATCAGTACAACCTGCTCATCTGCATAAGCCTCTTTCAGAAGTTTCTTAATCAATGTAGTTTTACCGGCTCCAAGGAAACCGGAAATAATATCAATCTTAGTTGCCATTATCTTATTTCTCCTCTTCGTTAAAATTTATATTTCTGAATAACTGCCATATAGCCGTCATTTTTTATATTCTGCCATTTTTATGAACAAACAGAATAGCTTTTAGAACTGCCATCATTATCTGTCTGTTTATATATTTGCCTGTAACGTACTCATTATACATAAGATGTCCAATGTATTCAAGTCTGCCATCAACGCATTTTGACCAGGAAACACTTGTGCCCCCTGGTTTACAGATATCCTGCAGTTGTTCAATACTTTCAGAACAACCTGCCTGTTCACATCAAAGAAAGGGGCATGATTCACCATCATGCCCCCGCCTGTATACACTAATGATCAACCGTTGATCATAAAGCTCATTAATTTATCAATATCGTCTTTCTCATAAGCAACGATCTCAAGTTCCGGAATCTCTCCGCCTGAGAAAATGTTTGCCAGAGATACATACTGGGATAATTTAGATTTAAGGTTCAGTCTGTCACCTTCGCCTGTTACTAATTCTACTCTGCCTTCGCAGCTGTCAACTACAG
>QWCH01004827.1_pt1 | contig 11808 bp, 9 predicted proteins | sample 1972671 | NCBI WGS metagenome assembly QWCH01 (sample SAMN09866713, study PRJNA288562) | Human gut metagenome isolate term3_stool, whole genome shotgun sequencing... | isolation source: gut | host: Homo sapiens | place: USA: California | reverse complement strand
AATGATGATGAAAATACGTTATTGGGGGTAAAGATGTTATTATCTTACCTGCCTTCCAATAATATCGAGAACGCTCCTTTTCTGGTGACGGATGATCCGGTTGACCGGATAGAAGAGAGTTTGCGGGATATTGTTCCTGAAGATCCGGATAAGCCTTATGATGTGAGGGATGTTATCCGTTTGATTACAGATAAAGGAAAATTTTTGGAGATTGCGGAGAGTTACGCTCCCAATATCATTATTGGGTTGGCCCGATTCGGGGGATTCGTGACCGGGATTATTGCGAATCAACCCAAAGTTATGGCGGGTACTTTGGATATGAATTCATCGGTGAAAGCTGCTCGTTTTATTAATTTCTGTGATAGTTTTAATATTCCGGTTGTTACTTTGGAGGACGTACCCGGTTTCCTTCCGGGGGCCGATCAGGAACATGCCGGAATTATCCGGCACGGAGCCAAGCTCCTATATGCTTACACGCGGGCGACGGTTCCCAAGATTACCGTGGTCTTGCGTAAATCATACGGGGGTGCTTATATCGTGATGAACAGTAAGGGAATTGGCGGAGATTATAATTTTGCATGGCCGACAGCCGAGATTGCCGTTATGGGACCGGAAGGGGCTATTGCTATTCTTTATCATAAGGAACTTGCCGCTGCTGATGATCCGGTAGCTTTGAAAAAAGATTTGTTGGCGCAGTATAGGGATGAGGTGGCTAATCCTTATATCGCTAACGAGAAGGGATTTATTGATGAGGTGATAGACCCGGCGGTTACCCGACAAAAGGTTATACGAGTTTTGAAATCTCTGGAAAAGAAATCAGTAAGTCTACCACGACGCAAACATGGAAATATTCCTCTTTAAACGTAAAATGTAAAGTATGATAAAATCAGTTTTAATAGCAAACCGGGGAGAGATTGCCATCCGGATTGCACGTACTGCCAGACGCATGGGAATCGTGACGTACGCCATTCGTACCCGGAAGGAGCCGGAGGCCGTGTATTTATCGTCTGTTGATATTGTTCTTGACTTCCCGGAAACGGATGGGAATGTGCCTGAATTTTTGGATATTGATCGTTTGATTTATTTGGCCCGGGAACATGAGATCGAGTCTCTTCATCCGGGGTATGGTTATTTGTCAGAGAATGCGGAATTGGCGGAACGGTGTCGAGAGAACGGGATTATTTTTATTGGTCCCTCGCCAGAGGTGATTCGTCTGATGAGTGATAAGGTGGCAGCAAAGGAGATTGCAGAACGTAGTGGCGTGCCTATGCTGGGTGCTAGCAAGGGTGCTATCCGGGATGTTGATGATGCTCGGGAGACGGCGGATAGGCTAGGGTATCCGGTTATTATAAAGGCTGTTTCTGGAGGAGGAGGAAGGGGTATGCGTATTGTACGCAAGAAGAGTGAACTGGCTCAATTATACAAGTTAGCTGTGGCAGAGGCTCAAGTAGCTTTTAATGATCCTTCTGTTTTCATTGAAAAATATCTTGAAAGTCCGAAACATATCGAGTTCCAGATTGTTGCCGATAATTATGGGCATGTGGTTTATCTGGGTGAACGTGAGTGTTCCATTCAGCGGAAACATCAAAAATTAATGGAAGAGGCCCCATCTCCGGCTCTTGATGATCGTTTGCGGAAGAAGATGGCCACGGCTGCTGTTGCTTTGGCTAAAGCTGCGAGGTATCAGAATCTGGGAACCGTGGAATTTTTGCTGGATCGTCAAAAGCGTTTTTATTTTATGGAGATGAATACTCGTATTCAGGTGGAACATCCGGTTACCGAGGAGATTACTGGATTTGATCTGGTGGAGTTACAATTTAATATTGCCGCAGGGCGTAAGTTACCGCTCCGTCAGTCTCAAATTCGGCTCACGGGCTGGTCTATCGAATGTCGGATTAATGCGGAGGATGTACAGGCTGGGTTTGCTCCTAGTATAGGTGTTATCCGGCGATTACGTTTGCCGCAGGGAAATCATATCCGTATTGAAACAGGAATTGCTCCCGGCTCGGAAATTACTCCTTTTTTCGATTCAATGGTGGCGAAATTGATCGTTACGGGGGAGACTCGGGAACAGGCTATCGAGCGAATGCTTTCTGCTTTGGAGAGATTCCATGTAAAGGGAATCCGGACGACGATTCCTTTTTGTAAAGCGGTTCTTCATAACGAGACTTACCGTAATGGTGATTTTGATACTTCATTTATAGAGAGTCGATTGAGTTCTCCGGTTTGGCGGGAGCCTCACGAGGAGTTGCTGGGTGCTTTGTTTGCGGTATATACATATACTCACGAGAATACACCGGAGGTCGGTCCCGACACCCGTATTGATCCTTGGGTGCTTAATAAACGAATTAGAAATTTATAATGATCGGATATGGATAACAAGGAAGTAACAAAATATATAGCCCTTAGTGGCAGTAACACGGCATACGAGTTCTCCGTGAAAAATAATTACGAGTTTAGTCTGAAACGGCAAAATATGCGTATTGATTTAGTCGAAGAGGCTGATGGTTTTTTGATCCTGCTGTACAAGGGGATTCGCTATCCGGTGGAAATTGTGTCTCGCAGGCAGAATGAATACGAGATTTTACTTAACGGGGTGGCCTATACGTTTTCGGTGGAAACTCCTTTTTCTTTGAAACGGAAAAGATTGTTGGCAGGTCGGCAGGGTGAAGTCTTCGACATGACTATTAAATCTCCTATGCCGGGAAAAATTTTGGATGTATCGATAGAAGTCGGGCAGGAGATTAATAAGGGAGATACGCTAGTCGTACTTGAGGCAATGAAGATGCAAAATGTTATCATCGCTTCTCAAAAAGGACGAGTTCGTCGGGTATGCGTGGTTGCCGGTCAAACTGTGAGTAAAGACGAGATTCTGGTGGAAATCGGGGCGTAGATACTCTCTTTCGTGAAAAGACCACTTACAAGGGTAAGGTATTCCGGTAAACGGGCATCGTTGCTCCATTGTAATTCGATGTGGAGAAGTTCGGAGACTGTTTTGCCGATGTCGAATCCCACGGATTCAAGCGATGGGCGTATTTCTTGAGGATGGAGACAGGGAAAACCGTTTATCCGGGTACACGAGTTTAGGGGGCATAAGTGGCAGGTCCCTGCATAAAAGGCCCGGCTGTCGGGATATTCATGTTCAAGAGTCAGTAGTTGAGGATCAATGATCTTCCGGGCAGATTCTATGGCTTGGAGGGAAATTGTTTTGTGCTGTTCAAGTGTCGTGCAGGAATTGCGGGTTGCCGTTTCGAATGTTATTTTAGTTCCGATAATGTACGTTTGTTGATAACCGGAGAGGTATTCGTCCGTGTTAAACTCGAAAGGAGGGCAGGCCCAGCAACGGTTATAGCGTTCGCATTGCTGACAGAAAGAAATAAATTTTTCCGGATTGCGATACTCCTGAATGTATTGCGAGGTCGGGAGCGAGACGATATGGTGCGTGAGTTCATACATTTTTTTATCTGGTTTATTAAACGTATTGGGGATACGGGTTATATTCCCAGAGAATTACTTTTTCCGAACGAAGGGAGGCGGGAACGTTTATTAATCTTTGGTTGGAACTTCCTCGAAAGAGCAGACCTTCCTTGCGTTTGGCCGGATCAAATCGTCCGTCGACTAAAACATCTATGTAAGGTAGAATTTGGGAAAGTCGTCTGGAATTAATAATTTCCTCGTAGCGGAAACCCGTGTAGCACCAGATATTTTTGGATGTAATGATTTTCAGTCGTTTGGCCAGTTGTGTGAAACCTGCTACTTGGAATAGCGGATCTCCCCCACTGAACGTTACGTTGGAGAAAGGATTGTTTGTGATTTTCGCTACAATATAATCCAAAGAAACAGGATGGCCGTTTCGTAAGTTCCAGGATTGCGGGTTATGGCAACCCGGGCAATGATGAGTACAACCCGCCGCATAGACGGATACCCGGAATCCGGGTCCGTCGACAACGGTGTCTTCAATAATGTCCAATAATGTAATCGTGTTAGTCATGTCTTACCCGGTCGTTTAGTTCTGCTAGTTTTGCGTGATTCCAGCGGTCAGTGGTACCTACCAGATAACCGGTAATTCTTTGCAATCGGTCAATGTTCGTACTTCCGCATTTCGGACAGGTTTCCAAATGTGCGGAGGCGTTTTCAAAACCGCAGTCCATGCAACGATTCCGGTTGTGGTTCACGGAGCAATACCCCATGTTGTACCGGTCCATCATATCGACAACTGACATAATGGTACTTGGATTATGAGTAGCATCCCCGTCTATTTCGACATAAAAGATGTGGCCGCCTCGGGTCAAGTCGTGATAGGGTGCCTCTACCTCGGCTTTATGGCGGGCACTGCATTTATAATACACGGGTACGTGATTGGAATTCGTGTAATATTCCCGATCCGTGATTCCCGGTAAGATGCCGAAACTTTTCTTGTCTTTTGCAGTAAATTTTCCGGAAAGTCCTTCGGCAGGAGTGGCGAGTACACTGTAATTGTGTTGATATTTATCCGAGTACTCGTTTGCCTTGTCCCTGATATGTGATACGATGCGTAGTCCGAGTTTCTGCGCATCGTCGTCTTCTCCATGATGTTTACCGGTTAGTGCAACTAGACATTCAGCCAAACCGATAAAGCCGATACCGAGAGTTCCTTGGTTAATGACGTTCTCGATAGTGTCGTCCGGTCCCAGTTTTTCACTACCCAACCAGAGAGAAGACATGAGTAACGGGAATTGCTTTACCCGGGCTGTTTTCTGGAATTCGAGACGTCTGTGTAGTTGCAATGCCGTTAGATCGAGTATTTCATCCAGTTTTGAGAAAAATGTTTCCACCCGGGTGGTTTTGTCTTTTATTTCCATACATTCGATGGCAAGTCGTACGATGTTTACCGTGGAGAAAGAAAGGTTACCGCGTCCGATAGAGGTTTTCTCTCCGAAACGATTTTCGAATACGCGGGTACGGCATCCCATAGTGGCTGTTTCGTAGCGGAATCGTTCGGGATCATCTGCTTTCCATTGTTCATGCTGGTTGAAAGTGGCATCCAAGTTTATAAAATTCGGGAAAAAGCGACGGGCGGAAACCTTACATGCGAACTCGTATAGATCGTAATTCGGGTCTTCCGGAAAGTAGTTTACCCCTTTTTTCTTTTTCCAGATTTGAATCGGGAAAATAGCCGTAGCTTCGTTACCTACTCCCCGGTAGGTGGAACGCAATAATTCACGGATGACACAACGTCCTTCGGCAGAAGTGTCCGTGCCGTAGTTGATGGAGCTGAAAACAACCTGATTACCTCCCCGGCTGTGGATGGTATTCATGTTGTGGATAAAAGCCTCCATGGATTGATGTACCCGGTTTACCGTGCGGTTGATGGCGTGTTGTAAAACTCGTTGTTCTCCGGTCAAACCTGATAGTTCCTGGGGAATATAGTCTTGAACTTTGATGTGATAAAGATGGTTATAGTTTTCTCCGTTTAATTCTTCCAATACTTTGACTTCTTCCACGAAACTGGAACGTACATAGGGAGCCAGGTAAAAGTCAAAAGCGGGAATCGCCTGTCCCCCGTGCATCTCGTTTTGGGCGGTTTCCAGAGAAATGCACCCTAGAATGCTGGCTGTTTCGATACGTTTGGCAGGACGTGATTCCCCGTGTCCGGCAAAGAATCCGTTTCTCAGAATCTTATCCAACGGGTGTTGCACACAGGTAAGGCTTTTCGTGGGGTAATAGTCTTTGTCGTGAATATGCAAGTAGCCTTGGCGAACTGCGATTTTCACTTCTTCGGTTAACAGGTAGTCGTCAACAAAAGGCTTGGTAGTTTCACTGGAAAATTTCATCATCATCCCTGCCGGGGTATCCGCGTTCATATTCGCATTTTCCCGGGTAATGTCGTTGGATTTTGTTTCGATAATTTCCAGAAAAATGTCTCTCGTTTTTGCTTTACGTGCAATGCTCCGCTGGTTTCGATAAGCGATATATAGTTGTGCCACATCTTTTCTGCGGCTTTTCATGAGTTCGATCTCTACATTGTCTTGTATTTCTTCCACGGTCATCTGTTCTGCCCCGCGGTAAGCGACCCGGTCGGCAATGGTGGATGCTAATTCCATATCCTCTCCCTGTGCCGTGTGGAGCATTGCCCGACGAATGGCCGCGATAATTTTTTCTTCATTAAAGCCGACAACCCGGCCATCCCTTTTTACAACTGTCTGAATCATGTCTTTCTTATTCCTTTAGTTTAGTTACAATTACATGAATTTTAATTTTGTTTTGGTTTGAGATGACTTTATGATTAAAAACGGGATGTAAGTATGTTTGAAATACCTGCGTTCCCGGCTTTTTCCTCGAAAGCCTTTGAAACCTCTGGTCTTGGCAGGTCTTCTGACTTGTTCCTGGTCAAGCGCCTTCCCGTTGGAAAACAGTGGCAATGTGATGCTTGAACGATTCAGTGAAACTTACAGCAGCGGGACTGTTCAGGATTTTCACCTGATTCCCTTTTAATCCTTGTTGAAGGAACCAAAATCTAGACAAATGTATAAATAATTTTTCTATTGGTGAGAGAAAAAATATCTTTTTTGGAAAACTTTCTTGTTTGATTTTTTCAAAAAGTTTTCCAAAAAGAATTTTTTGATCTAAGATAGTGATGCCAGCAGAGTGTTTAAATTGGATGCGAAAATTTTTACAGACATGGCAAGTAGAATGATGCCAAAGAATTTTCGTAGGATGTAAACGCCGCCTTTCCCGAGAATCCGTTCTACTAAATAGACATTGCGTAGAACAATATAGACGACCGTCATGTTAAGAAGAATGGCAATGATAATACTAAAAACGCTACATTCAGCTTTAAGTGTCAGCGTGGTTGCTAATGCCCCGGCTCCTGCGATAAGCGGAAAGATAACAGGTACGATTGTTGCCGAACCTTCCGGGCCATCATTTCTGAAAATCTCGATACTAAAGGTCATTTCTATGGCGAGTACGAAAAGCACTAATGCCCCGGCAAGGGCAAAAGAGGAAATATCGATGTTGAATAATTTCAATAATCCGTCTCCCGCGAAAAGAAATGCTATAAATATAACGAGAGATATTCCTGCGGCTTTTTCAGCACTGACTTTTTTTCCTGCATCATTCAACCCGATAATAATAGGAGTTGATCCCGTGATGTCGATCACGGCGAAAAGTACCATAAAGGCGGTGAATATTTCTTTTATATTGATACTGAAGTCCATATTCGTATAACATGAAATTTGCGGGTTACAAGTGCTGTACGTATTTATGAAACCAACGTTAAAGAGGTGTACTGTCACTTGTAGTCCCGCAAATTTACGATTATTTTTTATAATTCCCATATTTCGGCATCGGAGGGTACGTGTATCCGTGCGGATAACGGGGCGATGCGTGTGATATTTAATAGGTGTTTATAGGTGAAGTTTTCGGAAATCGAGTTGTTCCCCCAACTTCCGCACCCGAGGGTGTTGGTCACGGGGAGCCCGTTTTGTATGGAACCTCCGGCCGTGGTAGCACACGGGGCATTCACGATCAGGCGTGATACGGAGAGTTCTGTTCCAGCCTTGATGATGTTTGCCTGATTGTTGGAGTGGATTCCGGCCGTGTGTCCGTTTCCTTCCATGAACAGATTTGTTTTGGCGATTTTTATCGCTTCATCAAAGTTGTCATAAGAGAATGCTGCCATGACGGGACACATTTTTTCTTTGCAGATGAGGTCGTCACGTCCTATTCCGTGAGCTTCTACCACGAGGACTCGGGTGTTACCCGGTACGAAGATGCCGGCTTTGCTTGCGATTGTCTGAACGGATTGTCCGACAATATCCCTGTAAATATGCCCATCTTCAAAAAGTGCATTAACTACTTTGTCTCGATCTTCTTCGGACACGATGTATGCCCCGTGACGGCGGAAAGCGTCCATGACTTCCTGTTTGTCGTCTTTGTGATAAATGAAACTCTGTTCCCCGGAACAGATGATACCATTGTCAAAGGAGCGACCGGTGATGACTTTTTCTGCCGCTACATCGAAATCAATAAATCGATCTAGGATTACCTGTACGTTACCTGCACCGACACCGAAAGAGGGTTTGCCTGATGAGTAAGCTGATTTTACCATGGGCATTCCTCCCGTGGCAACCACGACATCACAAGCTTCCATAAGTTCGCAGGTCTTTTCGATCGTGGGTTCCTCGATCACCTGAACTAGACCTTCCGGAACTTCAAACGGGGCAATAGCCTCGATAATAAGTTTCACGGCTGCACTAGAACATTGTTTTGCTTTCGGGTGAGGGGCTATGATGATAGCATTCTTTGTTTTTAATGCAAAGATAATTTTAGACATCGGGGTAACTACGGGATTTGTCATCGGAGTAATTCCGGCTACCACGCCAATAGGTTTGGCTATTTCGATAAGATTCGTTCTCTCGTCAATACTTAGGATCCCCATGGATTTTTTCCCTTTCAGGTTGTACCATACTCCCTTGGATTTATTCCTGTTTTTGGCTACTTTGTCTTCGTAAACACCCATTTGGGTTTCATCAATCGTAAGTCGTGCCAGTTCTTCTGCATGGTCAAAAATTGTGCGAGCGGCAACTTTAATGACTTGATCGACTCTTTCTTGGTCGAATCGTTCATCATAAATAACTTGAGCTTTGCGGGCTCTTTCTACCATTTCTTTTATTTCCATGATATTTTTAATATAGGGTTGAATAGATTTCTTTTATTTCTTCTCTTGTTAATTCCACGTGGTTGTTAGCCAGCAGGCGTTGTTGTGTTTGAAGTACGTTGCCGGTGAACCCATCAATTTCTTCGGGTTTCATACCATAGGTGTGGAGTGGTTTTTTGGATAACAATTTACCCAATAGGTAATCGAGTTCTTCATACACGTGTTCCGTGTCGGTTTCCAAGAGGTGTGCGAGTAATGCGTTAACTTCCGTGATGTTCCCGAAAGGTTTTTTCTTGTAATAGAATTTGAATACTTCCGTGAAGAACTGGTAATTAGCTTCCCCGTGGGGTACGTGATAGTTTCCCCCGAGCGGGTAAGATAGTGCGTGTACGGCACCCACTCCGGTGTTTCCGAATGCAATACCGGCATAATTGCTGGCAATCAGCATTTCTTTCAGGCGCTCTAGGCGATATTCCGGTCCTTGTGCGGCAATGTGTTTGAAAACGTCAATGATGCTTTCAATGGCTGCTCGACAGAATATCTGGGTGTAGGGATTTGATTTCGGGGAAACGTATGATTCTACGGCATGGATGAGGGCATCGATGGAACTGCACACGAAAAACTTGTAGGGAAGTCCCCGTACCAGTTCCGGGATTAACACGGCATCATCTGCTAGTAGGGCGTCGTCGGCCAAACCCATTTTCGTGTGGCGGGATTTGATCTCGGCGATCCGTTTTGCGATGAGATCGAGGTCATCCCAGCGGAAAATACCGGGTTCGGTGGCAGTTGCCGGGATGCATTCTGACTGGTAGGCGACACAGAACATGCCGATCCCGCCTGCCTCGTCGAGATACACAGGTTCGGACGCTTCGGTGTCATTCATTCCGGCCCCCATCGTGAGACAACCCATTTCTTCGGCGATCTTTTTTGCGCTCAGAACACCTTCCCGCCCGGCATCCATCGTGTGGTTGTTCCCGATACTCCAGATGTCTGCATGGATATCTTTCAGGACGCGCGTCGCCGCGGGATTCATGCTGTGAAAGAAGACTCCGCGGGATCCGTCATCTTTCGCATCGATCAGTGCGCCCTCCACATTTGCGACGGTGTGATCAGCGCTGTGGAAAAAATCGAGGACGGGGGCAGACAGCAGATGTTCATCCTCCCAGCGGTGATCCATGTAGCGGTCAAATCCGATATCTCCGGTAAAAACGATCGATGTTTTCTTTTTTTCCATGGAACCACCTCCTATCTGGCCAGCCGGTAAAGAGCTTCTGCAAAAATATGTACATTTTCCATCAATCGGTCGATCTCCATGAACTCGTCCGGCTTGTGCTCGCGGACTTCATCGCCTGGGAAGATCGGTCCGAAGGCGACAACGTTCGGGATCGCTTTCGCGTAGGTGCCGCCGCCGATGGATTTCGGGATCGCAGGAAGTCCGGTCTCGTCTGCGTATACATGCAGAAGAGTCTGGACCAGCTCGCAGTCTTCCGGAAGATAGAGACATGCTTTGTGGGTTTCATTTACCTTCAGGAATCCTGCGTTCAGGAATGCCGCGTCGCAGATCGGAGCACAGTCATCGTAAGTGAAGGTTACCGGGTAGCGATAGTTGATGCGGATCAGGAAACTTGTCTCATCGCCCTGGATCGTTCCGAGGTTGAATGTGAGTTTTCCGCTCGGTTCATCGGAAAGAGCGATCCCGAGGGAGGTCCCGTCGCTTTCCAGCCCGACATGATCGGAGAGAAAGTGAACAAAACCGAGTAACGGTTCATCGAGCGGAAGTGTTCCGAGCGCATCCATCAGGAGGCCAATCGCATTGATCCCGAGTTCCGGGGAAGCTCCGTGGGCACTGACGCCGTTTGCGAGGATCTCGAATCCGTCTGCAGTTTCAGTGCAGGTGATCCGGTCACATCCGGCGGCGAGGACCATGAGCTGCGGCTTCATATCGTCCGGGCAGATGATTTCTGCTCTCGCGGAGGCTGGGACTACATTCGGCGCGGATCCGCCGGAAATCTTTGTGAGACGGACATCGCCGGTCTGGGTGTAGTCCGCTTCATAGTTGACATTGATGATCCCCTTTTCCCCGTTGATGACCGGATATTCTCCGTCCGGGGTGAATCCCATGACAGGGAGTTCGCCGCCGTGGCTCTTGTAGTATTTCATGTCATTGCTTCCGGTCTCCTCGTTTGTTCCGAAGAGGATCCGGATCCGGCGTTTTAAGGGGAGACCGCTGTCACGCAGGGCGGCCATCGCGTAAAGGGCGGCCATTGTCGGACCTTTGTCATCCATGGAACCACGGCCGAAGATCTTTCCGTCCCGGATCTCACCGCCGAACGGATCGAAGGTCCATCCTTCCCCTTCCGGGACAACATCGAGATGCCCGAGGACGGCGATCATCTCATCGCCTTCACCGAATTCACACCATCCCATCTGGTGATCAAGATCAGTGGTGCGGAAACCGAGTCCCTTTGACACAGCTAGGGCGTGGTCAAGGCATTTGCGGACATTGGGGCCGTATGGGGCGCCATCTGCAGGCGGTTCCTGCACACTGCGGATCCGGATGCTTTCCGCCAGGGATTGAAGAAGTGGTTCTTTTTGAAGTTCGACAGCTTCTTTCAGAGTCATAGATACTCATCCTCCTCTCAAAAAAAATCCGCCAAAAGCAGACCAGGAAGACAAGAGCGGTTTGATCTCGCTTTTGTCGTTGGTTCTCGCTTTTGCCGGATTTCAGATTGCTTGCCAGACAGCGGTAACTGCCATTTGCAGAATGAAGCAGCAACATTGCGTATTCATTTGTGTTTATTATAATGAGGTGGAAATGGTTTGTCAATAAAAAATAAAAATTTGGTTAAAAATATTAAAATTACTGAAAATACAAAAATGAGAACAAAAAGTACAGATCTTTCGAGACGTAAGACAGGAGACGTGGAAAAATAATTGCGGAAATTCCGGAGAGCATGCCGCCGGTCCGGACGAGAGAGCAGATGTGATTACTTTTTATGGGCAGGAATTTTTTGAACTGAAAACCCCGTACAATATAGTAGTGGCCGCAGATGTACTGGAATTCGTACAGGGATTGACAGAATGGATTTCCTATATTATGATGCTGAAATATGGTGGGACAAGTATTGGAAATGAGAGCGTGACTGAACCCAGCCGCGCGCGAGTTG
>QWCH01008906.1_pt1 | contig 11822 bp, 8 predicted proteins | sample 1972671 | NCBI WGS metagenome assembly QWCH01 (sample SAMN09866713, study PRJNA288562) | Human gut metagenome isolate term3_stool, whole genome shotgun sequencing... | isolation source: gut | host: Homo sapiens | place: USA: California | reverse complement strand
CCGGCTGCCTCTGCCTTCAGTTCGATCTTCTGACCGTGCTCATCGGTACCGGTCTGGAAGAAAACATCATAACCTTCTTTTCTCTTGAAACGTGCAATGCTGTCAGCCAGTACGATCTCGTAGTTATTACCGATATGAGGCTTGGCGGACGTATAGGCAATGGCCGTTGTAAGATAATATTTTCCTTTGCTTTCCATAAATCTGATTCTCCTTTTCTTAAAAATAAAAGCCCGTCTCCTGAAAGAACATAAAGTTCTTCAAGAAGACGAGCGTTATCTCGTGTTACCACTTCTCTTCGTCTGTACCTCACAGCACAGACCTCTTCGGGTCCGTAACCCTATCCGCTGTAACAGGCGGATCCTGTCGCAGCCTTGCTTCTACCGTTCCTATTCTGTTCCGGTATCCGTTCGGTGCGCCGCTCAGAAGCCATCTTCTCTATCTGTCCGTTCCATTCCTCTCAGCCTTACGGAATGTTCTCTGTAAAACTTCTATGATAAATACTCTCTTCCTCATTGCATTTGCGTATTCTTACAGTAGCACAGGAAATCAGGACTGTCAATGCAGTTTTGTCTCATTACTGCTCATTACAGCTCCTCTTTTTCCCCCAGTATCAAAACGGAATATGCCGGAAGTGTGACCGCAGTTCCTTCGCGTTTGGCGCTCTCCTCTCCGGTATAAAGCTCTCCAAGCAGCACCAGATCCTCTGCTGCGGTGTTACCAACGGTAAGCCCGCCAAGATCCACCGTTACAGCTTCCGCAGAGGTATTTCCCAACAGTAATAAAGTACTGTCTTCATAGCTTCTTGTCAGTGCAAAGCATTGCTCGCCGGAATACTGCTCCAGATAAGTGGTGGTGCCTCTGGCAATCGCTGGATTCTGGTTCCGGATACGGATCACCTGTTTTACATAATTGTAAATGGAATCCGGATCCTCCTGCTGTTCTTCCAGACTGTCGAATTTCATCTGAAAATCTTCCATATCCGCAGGTCCCTTGCACATGCCTTCCGCTTTGTCATCCTTGCTCCAGTACATGGGAGCACGCTTATTCTCATCCTTGCCGGAGCCCTTCATTCCCAGTTCCTCCCCATAGTAGAGGAAGACACTTCCGCCGGACAACAGATTCAGGGCATTGCCAAGCTTCGTCTGTGCCTCACTGTTTTCCCCGGCATAGTAGCCTGTGCTCCGCCCCATATCATGATTCGTGTAAAAAGGGGCATTGATGTAATCCGGATTGTATTGCGCATACATAGCCTGCTCCGCTTCCAGATTCTTTGCATAGGATGCCGCGGATGCCTTGCCGTTTACCACATTTGCGATGATTCCGGACTTGTCAGCGAAGGTAAAATCAAACATGCTGTCCACGCCGCTCGCGTAATATTGCGCATAGGTATTCTGATCTGTCCAACATTCACACACCAGATAATTCTCCGGGTCCTTGCCATGGACATAATCGGCAAACCAGCTTAAAATCTCGACATTGTCTTCCACAGAGCCGGTGACGTATTCCTTCACCGCATCCAGGCGGAAACCATCCACACCCATATCCAGCCAGAAGTCCGCCACCTGCTCGAATTCCCGGCGCACCTCTTCATTCTGCAGATCCAGATCCGGCATGCCGTCCCAAAATCTTGCTTCATAATACCAGTCTGCCCCATTTACCTGCGCATATCCGCTCTGGGCTTCCCTTGAAAAATGGTAATAATCTATATAAGGACATTCTGAGGAGTCAGGCTCAGCTCCCTCCGGCAGATTTTTCAGATACTCCGTTGCCTGTAAAAACCATGGATGCCTACTGGAAGAATGGTTCATCGCCAGATCCAGGATCACACGGATCCCACGGTCATGGCAGGCTGTCAGCAGCTTTTGGAAATCATCCAGGGTACCGTACTGCGGATCAATATTCTCGTAATCCGTAGTGTCGTATTTATGATAGGTCGTGGAGGGCATTACCGGCATGAGCCAGATGCCGTTGATCCCTAAGTCCGTATCCGTCGTATCGTCACCATCATTCAGGTAGTCCAGCTTGTCCAGGACTCCCTGCAGGTCACCGATGCCGTCACTGTCACTGTCATAGAAGGAATAAACAAAAAGCTCGTAGTAGGTGCGGTAGTTGTCGTCTATGATCTGCAGTGCCCGGGCATCCTGCGCTAACGTTACAGTACTGCCGGCGTTGTCGATATTGCTGCCCGTGCTCTGGTTCTGTTGGGCGGCAGTCCCATCCTGGGTACCCGCGGATGCACCGCCTGCTGCCTGGTCGTTTCCTCCGCAGGCAGCCAGAGATACTGTCATCCCTGCTGCAAGTATCAATGCCCATAATTTTCTGTTCCATCTGCTCATCATTTTCTCTTACTCCTCCAATCCACTTTTTTCAAACCGGAACCATTTGAAATCAAAATTACAGCCCGGTAGGAAGACAAATGTCACCTTCTGTTCTCCCGTCACTTTCTGTATCGGGAATCGCATCTCACGATATTCCCCGCTATGCGGGAAGGGTAGTACCTGCGTCTCCCCATTACTGAATCGCAACTGTATCGTATTGTGCTGCAGAGGTGTCCTTCCGCATATGACGATACTGTCAGAAGCATCTGTTCCAAAGTCCATATCACTGAACTCAAGGGAAACATTGTTGCCGATCTGTTCAATGGCATCCGCAGTTCTCACAAAGCTGTCTCCATAAGTAACGCCGTCTGTGAGGGCAGACAGTCTCGCATAAGCTTTCTCCTGTTTGGTAAAATGAAACTCCTTCAGGAAAAATTTATCTTCCGACACAATTGTCAGATTCACCACGCCTTTCAGTCTCCGGGACAGTGTAAATGTCTCCGGTTGGAAGACCTCCCAGATGCCGGGCTTCTGATAGGTGACTTCTCCGACAAGTTCTCCCGTCTCTCCGAATCCGGATGCATTCTCCCCGGGTTCTCCCTCCCAGATTTGAATTCTGTGAGGGTCATTATCATTCGCAAAAATAGCCAGCGTGATCTCATCACTTCCGAATTCGCCGAAATCCATGGATCTATAGACCAGACCGGTAGGCTGTGCTTTATCCGTTCCGGCACTGTTCTCCACACCGCAGCTCACATCCCCGCCAAAGCTTGTGTCATAGGAAATAGCAGTAACCGGTTCATAAGGTGACCGAAACGTCTGTCCCATTCCCTCCACCTGAAACTCCAGCTGTGAGATCATTTTCACAGAAGGGGTACCGTTGCGGGACATGCATCTCACCTGGAAGCTTCCGTCACTGATGCCTGTGATACGGATGCCTTCACCGTCCGGAAGCTCTTCCTGCTTTGCGATCGGACTGGGAATACCTGTAGCATCCGTAATGCTCCACAGAAGCTTACGGTCAGTGGCTTCCATAGGATAAATACAGGTATGCAGCAGTACAGACGGGTTTTCCGGTGTCAGCGTCGTTGCGGCTGCGCTCAGTTCCAGCTTGCGTACGGGCACGAATCCGGGGTTCACGAAGGCAGGCGGATATTCTCTGTTTTCTTCCGTTGCACAGATGCCGGGACGGATTGGTGCTTCGATAGCATGAAGCGTCACTGTCGCCGTGCGGTGCCCGGCAGCTGTCGTATTGTCCGGAGTCTCGACTACTGCTGCGGCCGTTCCGATGACGGTTTCATCGGTCATGCTCGCCGTGGCTGTCCATGCGTCCTCCACGGTCACACGAATCTCTCCGGAGATCGTTTTCGCAGCGATCATCGCCAGAAGCTTCCCCTGGAACAGCTTGCGGACAGTTCCCTTGTAGGCATCGTAATCGGTACTGTCACCATTGTCCAAACCTACGAGACGTCCGGCGCCTTCCACGGTCACTCTCACATAATCGGAAGCATTTTCCACGGGATGTCCGTCCTTATCTTCTGCCGCGATCTCCAGGAAGATCATATCTTCGCCGTCGGCACACAGAGTGGTTTTGTTTGCTTTTAATACATAATGATCGGTGTTGCCAAAGGAATGTCTCTCCTGCCTTGCGATCTCTCTGCCGGTCTCATCGTAAGCCACAGCACAGATACTGCCGGGCACATAAGGTACTTTCCAGGAAGGCTGCAACACCGTTCCCTTTTCATGATCGATCTGCCGCCTTCCCTGTGATACGCCGTTTACGAACAGTTCCACCTCCGGAGCATTGCTGGTGATCCGCACATCCACCTGCTGTCCCGGATTGAAGTCCCAATAAGGGTAGACATGAATCATAGGATCTTTTTTCACATCTGTCCACTCTGCGCGGAAGAGATAGTAGGAATCCTTCGGAAATCCCGCTGTATCCATCTGCCCGAAATAGCTGTTTTTCGTCTGATAAGGTGTCGGCTCACCGATGTAGTCAATAGCTGTCCAGATGAACTGTCCACAGGAATAGGGGGTATCTCTGTCCATAATGATACAGTATTCCGTATTTTTGGCTGCCCAGCTGGTAGTACTGTTGCCCAGAGCAGAGCACTGTTCGTCTGCTTCGATCAGAGTCGACCGATCCAGTGGAAAATGATAGATGCCGCGGCTCTGTACAACAGAAGAAGTCTCGCTTCCGTAGATGATCCAGTCCGGATACTTTTTATGGTGCTCTTCATAATATTTTTCCGCGTAATTATATCCCGCCAGCTTCACGATATCTGCACATTTCTGTGCGTTTTCCCAGGGCATATAGTTCGAGCCGATGGTCACAGGTGCCACATTTCGGTAGTCCCACTTTCTAACCGCGGCAATGAGGTTTTCGGTGATCTCCTGTCCGTGGGCATCCGCATGAGTATCCGGGATCTCGTTGCCAATGCTCCACATGATAACAGAGGGGTGATTGCGGTCCCTACGGATCCAGCTGCGGACATCCTTTTCCATCCAGTCCTTGAAAAATCTGGCGTAATCATATGGATTCTTCGCCATCTCCCACATGTCAAAGGCTTCAGACAATACCAGAAATCCCATCTCGTCCGCCAGTTCCATCACTTCCACTGCCGGCATGTTGTGAGAAGTCCGCAGGGCATTGACACCCATGGAACGCATGAGTTTGAACTTACGGCGCATGGCTTCCTTGTGGAAAGCCGCGCCCAGTGCTCCGAGGTCATGATGGTCACAGGTACCGTTCAGGCGGATCTTCCTGCCATTTAATAAAAAACCCCTGTCGGGATCAAATTGTATGGTGCGGAAGCCGATACGGAAATATTCCTGCTGACATAGTTCCCGGCTGTTGGTCTCCTGCTCTCTCCACAGGCATACCTGCAGATCATATAAGTAAGGATCCGTAATGTCCCATTTCCTCGGATTATCCACAGGGATCGTCATGGATATCTTGTTCTGTCCACAGGTGAGGGGCTGTTTTACCCGGAAGAGCTCCGAGGTTTCTGTTTCTATAGGGCTTTTGCTGTTATCAGTATCTCGCAGACAGTATTCCAGTTCATAATTTCCACTATCTGTTCCCCATTCCAGTTCCGTGTCGATAGTCAGGTCATAACCCTTGTTCGTCTCAACAGAAGATATGTAGATGCCGTCCAGAGGAATATGTGTCTCCGGCAGCCGGATCATCCACACATTCCGGTAGATTCCTGCACCGCTATACCATCTGCTGTTGGGCGCCTGAAATACAACACGCAGAACGATTTCATTCTCTCCCTCATGTAAAGCATCCGTAATATCCCAGTCAAAGGTAGAATAGCCGTATTTCCAGTCACCAAGGTGGTCACCGTTTACATAAATAGAAGAATCCATGTAGACACCTTCAAAGCGGAGGATGACACGGTCATCATTTCCTGTTTTATCCGGGGCATAGGCAAAGTTCTTCCGATACCAGCCGATGCTGTCTTCATAGAGATTCTTCGTATCATAGATCAACCAGTCATGGGGCAGATCCACCGGTTGCATTTTGGCTTCCCAGATCTGCCTGTCTTCCCAGTTCACACCTAATGCTGTTTTGGCAAAATACCAATTATCATTCCATAACGTTCTGCTGTTCATCGAAATTTCTGCCCTTTCTGTCCATATCGTTTCCTGTCAGGTTCCTGCTTCTATAGTGCTGCTTTTCCTACTTGTGTCCCGTCTTATCGTTGTGTGATATGGTCTTCACATCCACTCGGTCTTCCAAACGTTTTACTATGTAAACTGCCAGTACTGCATCCAATGTTCCCAGTACCATGCCACCCAGAATGTCCGTGGGATAGTGCACGAAGAAATAGAGTCTGGAAAAAGAAAATGGTCACCGCTCCGGCAAAACCGTTGGAAGTGTGTCCCGAAGGGAAGGAATATTCCGAAGGGAACGGAATTTTCAGCGTCACACCGGTGTCCACTGCACAGGGCCGGGGTCTGGCAATCACATTTTTCAAGAACAAATTTCCCACAAGGTATGTAACGGCCATGGCGATCATCATCGTCAGACCGCATTTCCGGGTCTTAGGTATACAGGTCAGCACAATCGCAATAACGATCCATACCAGACCGCTTTCTCCCATCGTAGTAAAAAAACGAAGAATCTCTGTCAGCCATTCCTGATGGATCCCCTGAATTGCATGTAATATCTGTAACTCCATATTGCTCTCCATTCCGCAGACGGCTGTCTGTCCTTACGTCACCGTCTGTCGGCAGTCTGCGCCTTCCATTAGGCGTTCACGCTGTTAATCCTGCCGTCACTACGCAGGCAATCGTTTTCTCAAAATTATTGCATTCTATTTAAGAACGCCTTTGCATTGGCCGCGATGTCATCCTTGAATACAGCAGAGCCTGCCACGATAACATTGGCTCCCTTCTCCAATGCCTGCACTACGTTGTCCAGATGAATACCGCCGTCTACTTCCAGATCGATAGCAAGTCCTCTGTCCGTGATCATTTTACGGATCGCCGCTACCTTATTCAGGCATTCCGGGATCAGCTTCTGTCCGCCGAAACCGGGCTCCACGGTCATGACCAGTACCATATCCACCAGTTCCAGATAAGGTTCCACAGCCTCTGCCGGGGTGGCGGGTTTGATGGTGATGCCAACCTTTTTGCCGGTGGCACGTATTTTATCAATGCATCCCTTCACATCTTCTGTGGCTTCCAGATGAAAATTCACCAGATCCGCACCGCAGGCAGCGAACTCTTCCACATAGCGCTCCGGCTTCTCGATCATCAGATGCACATCCAGGAACATGTCTGTGTGGGGTCTCACTGCCTTCAAGACAGGCATTCCGTAAGAGATTGAAGGCACAAACAGTCCGTCCATCACGTCTACATGCAGCCAGGGCACACCGGCTCCTTCCACAGCTTTGATATCCTCTCCCAGCTTCCAGAAATCCGCCGAAAGAATTGAAGGTGATAAAATATTCATGATACTCCTCATTTCTGCCCCTTAGGGCCTTGTCTGCAACACTTTTCCCTTTGAAAAGGAAATCGTATTCCGTATGCGTCTATTCTAACAAACTTGTATTCTTAAAACAAGATAAACTAAAAGGAACCTTTCCTTTTGGAAAAAGTTCCTCTCTTCGTGTCTTGTGATCACGTAATTCTCTATAGATTTTTGACATCCTCTTTTAACTGCTCCCAGGCATCTTCATGCTCTGTATAGTATATGGGACATTTTTTTCCACCGCAGTCATAGTGGCGGAGAATATCCTCCGGTTCCAGTTCATAGGCATCGATCAGCCAACTCAGCAGCCTGATCAGGGAATCGTAGGTCTCCTGAGTGAACTGTCCGTTGTCCGCCTTATAGCAGCATTCGATAGAGATGGAATCCTCGTTACGGGTCTGCACCGCGTAAGCGATCTCATCCAAAGGAACACACTGGATGATCTCCCCGTTATAGCCGATGATGAAATGCGCGCTGGCACTGCGCTCATGATTGTCCTTAAGCTGTTCGAAATAACTGCGGTTCTGTGCCGCACTGGTGCCGGGGTTGGCAGTATAATGCACGAAAATATTATTCACCTCCGTCAAAGGATCTCCCGGTCTGGAATATTCATTTACCGTGAGGAAATCCTCCGTCCAGTCAGGGTGCGCTGCGTAAGTCTCCGCCGACAGTCCCTGGATCCTAGTCCCCATTGTATTCTCAGTCCCTTTTCCCACCTGCTGCGCCATATCTATTGCTTCCATCGGTGTGCTGGCTTCCGCAGTACTGGCAGGCACCTTCAAAAGCTTTGTCAATGCGACGATTCCTACCAGAATTCCTGCACAAAGCAAAGTCATCCGGATATATCTGCGGATTCTTGCCCGTCTGCGGCGACGCTGTCTCTCCGCCCTCGTCAGGCGTTGTCTTGTGCGCGTGTTGTAGGTATTGTCTCTGCATACGTTTCCATCAGATACAGCAGCCGCAGTTTTCTGTTTCTGTTGGCGGATTCTGTTTTCCTGCTGGGGCACTGCACTATGATGTCGTTGTTCTATGCGCCTTCCTATATGTCTGCCCGTATTTTTCCCGGTTTGATAATCCACCAAATACGGATTCCTCCGCATCTGCGTTATATGGATCTCTGCCTGTCTGCCCGAACGATTTTCCTGCATCATATTGCCAGTCCCTCCGAATGAATTACTTTCTACGGGTTTCAATATAACGCGGAATTGTCACATTTTACGTCACATTTTTCTTAAGAAATTATAAATTTCTCCTATAACAGTTCTTGCAGATATGTTTCGATCTCTTTCGCGGTAATTTGATGGGCTTTCATGCCGGGGTGCAGGCGGCTGCCTACGGTATCCGGTGTAGTGTCGGGAAGTTGCAAAAAGTGTATCCGGGAATCGGCGGTCTGCTCCGCATAGCCTTCCACAGTTTCCCGGATGACGGACAGGAAGTTGTCTCCCAGCATACCGTAACCCCAGATGATCTGTGCTGTGGGGTTGCTGTTCCGCACTACTTTCAGGAAATCGCAGATGGCTGTAGTCAGGATCTCTTTAACTTCTTCTACGTCACGGGTTCCTGCCCATTCCTGCCCTAGTTCCGCTGCGGACTGAATCGCTGTGGCATCATTGGTTCCCAGATTGATAATTACCGCATCCGGCTGCCATGCCTCGAAATCATAGTCTTCCAACGCTCCCAAAGAAGCATTCCTCTCCCCGGTGAGTAAGCCACAGACCTGTGTGTAAAACGGAGGAATCTTATTCTCCACATTTCCATCCCATCCGGTGACAATTCCCCAGCCGCTCTGAGATACCACACGATACTCTGCGGATAATGCATCTGCCACCATACGGGGATAAGTATTCATTGCAGAGAAAAAGGCACTGATCCAATCTTCCTCATAGACGGCCCCCACCGTACCTTCCCCGCTGGTAATGCTGTCCCCCACAAATTCCAGCCGGTACTTCGGCTCCGGCAGCTGCTGGAATTCACCGTCTGCATATTGCAATCCCACAATCTGTAACAGATGCCCGGGATCCTGATGCATTGCCTGTACTTCCTTCAGAATCCGTACATGCTTCGGTTTTCCTACCGTCATCCCCCGGAATAGGCACACTTCATTTTTCCCTTTATTTAACGGAACTCTACTGATCTGCACACCGTTCAGTTCCACCGCAAGCCACGGTTCATAAGCGTCGTAATCGGCATTTACCTCCACCTGAATTTCACTGCCGGTATAGATAAATTCTATTCCGCTTCCGGTCCAGAATAAGTTCACCACATCCGTTCCCGTGGTGCGTCCCAACACCCGTACCTGCGGCAATGCTGCTACGCTGACTATCTTTGTTGGCTGCTCCATTTTTCTGCCATACCTCCCTGTGCATTGTTTTATCTGTCGTTCTGATTTTCGATGTCTCGCTCTCTGATCACCGATTCTTGGCACAACGGCTATATTCTTCGGCGATCACAGCCTCCGCAGGGCGATCGCAGACTGCATAAGGACTCTTCCTTTCCATACTTCCCGGCCAGTCCCAGATTCCGAAGCCTTTCACCCAATCCCGTTTTTCGCAGGCAGAAAACATTGCCAGATACCAGTCTGCCTGTTCCGCATCATCCTCTTTGCCCTGCAGTTCCCAGTTATTCGGCACCAGCGCGGAACCATGGATATTCATGCATCCAGCCTCCGAGAAAATAAAAGGCTTCTGGTATTTTTTTACTACTTCTTCAATGCGATCCAACTGATTCTCCCAATCATCGATGGGATAGTATCCGCTGGAAGCGATCACATCCACTGCATCCCACCATGTAATATGATCTTCTCCGTATTTGTCACAATTATAACCGACAGGCCCGTCATATACTGTGCGGACCTCTGCGATCAGCTTTCTCCAATCCGTCTCCCGGTGCTCTGTCATCGTCATCTCGCAGCCTGTAAGAAATAATTCACACCCTGTCCGCTGTGCAATCTGTGCATAATGCTTCTGAAAAGCAATATGGCTTTCAAACCAGTTGCCCCACTTCGGTTCACAGGGAACATCATGATCAAAAAAGCTTATCCTTGCTCTCCAGACACCATTGTCACAATTCACGGTAGGCTTTAATGCCACCTTTAATCCCAGACTCTTCGCAAAGCGAATCATATCACACAGTTCTTCATCCGTGCAGCTTTTCTCCCCATCGAAACGAATTTCTTCGCTATAAGGGGTTTCCTGCATCCCCGAGGGAGTGAGTATCACCCAGTTCGCGTGGGTCTTATGCGCCATTTCCTCCATACTTTTTCTGGCTTCTCCAGATCCCAGTACGCCTTTGTGCGGAAATACCGCAAAATTCACCCCATGAAATTTTTCTGTACCAAATTTCTGCATCAAAAGTTTTCCTTTCCATAATTGTTTTATCGTAAAGCTTTTCCAATCTCCGTTCTTGTATTGTATCATTATTATCTTTATTTAGCTAGCTATTTTAGCTTAATTTTAGTTAAAATTATTTTTGTTTTCTCACTTTTCCTATGTTAATATAAAAATAAAGTTATACAATCAAATGAGGGAGAATATTGCCATGCATTTTGTCCAGGCGAAGGGGATTTTATCTCAGAATAACGGAATGAATATTTACCGCGGATGCTCCCACGGCTGCATTTATTGTGACAGCCGCAGCAGATGTTACGGTTTTACACACGCCTTTGAAGATATCGAGGTCAAGAAAAATGCTCCTGAACTGCTGGAGCAGGCATTACGTTCAAAACGGCACAAATGCATGATCGGTACAGGTGCCATGTGCGATCCGTACCTTCCCGCTGAAAAAGAGCTTCAATTGACCAGAAAATGTCTGGAACTGATCGATCGGTATGAATATGGCGTTACGGTACTCACAAAATCCAATCTGGTGCTTCGGGATCTCGATCTGCTGCAATCTATCAATAAGAAGGCCAAAGCAGTCGTGCAGATGACGCTCACTACTTATGACGAGGAGCTGTGCCGTAAGATTGAACCGCATGTGTCTACTACGAGAGAACGTTTTGAAGTGTTGATGAGATGTAAAGAGTTGGGAATACCGACTCTTGTGTGGATGACACCGATTCTTCCTTTTATTAACGATACCAGGGAGAATATAGAAGGCTTGCTTGATTATTGCCTGCTGGCAGGAGTTCGGGGGATTCTGGTGTTCGATGTTGGTGTCACGCTACGGGAAGGCGACCGGGAATATTTCTATCAGGCGCTGGATCGTGATTTCCCCGGCATCCGGCAAAAATATATCAGCACCTACGGAAATGCCTACGATATTCCCAGTCCTTATGCAAAAGAGCTTATGGCACTGATTCAAAATACCTGCGTAGCGAATGGTATGCTGTGTTCCCCAAAGGAATGCTTTACTTACCTGCATGAATTCCCCGAGAGATACGTGCAGCAAACATTATTTTAAATTGAGAGTTAGCGAAGTAGTCCCGTAGCCCTTGGCAGGGTATAAGAAACGCGGCACGCTCGTACTTTAGTACGATGCGCTCCTGTCGCAGAGCGTAGCGGTACATAAGCGGTCACAAT
>QWCH01006057.1_pt1 | contig 11826 bp, 9 predicted proteins | sample 1972671 | NCBI WGS metagenome assembly QWCH01 (sample SAMN09866713, study PRJNA288562) | Human gut metagenome isolate term3_stool, whole genome shotgun sequencing... | isolation source: gut | host: Homo sapiens | place: USA: California | reverse complement strand
TCTACCAGATTTTCAATTCTGTTCATATTATTTACCTGCCTTTCCTGCATCTATTCGTATTTATGGATGCAAAGCAATTGTTTTCATTCCTTTATATCATACCATGTTTCTGTAAAAAATACTATACTCACAAATCATTTTTCACACTAGACCTGTTTTAGCTTGGCAAAAGACGCATACATGATCTTCTGTCCCGCTTGGTCAAACGCTACGGTGACTTTATAGTCTCTGGGTTCTCTCACGATATTTAGTACCGTGCCCTCGCCGTATTTGATATGGCGCACTCTGTCACCTACCTCGTAGTCCAGTTTCTCCGGTGCCTTGAACTCCGTGCCCTTCTGCAGTCCGGCCAGCTGATTCAGTCCGCTGATGCCCTTGGAAATATAAGGTTTATCCGCCTTTGCCGTAACACGGGGTTTTAAGGTCGCCTTGGGTCTTGGATCAAAGCCGGTATTACCGAAGCCGCCAAAACCACTGTCCGAGCCGGATCCAGACCGGGGAGATGCAATTGCCTCCAGTCCCATGGCACGAAGAGCTGCTTCATTGGCTCTTCTCGCCTGAAAATCTTCCAGATCATCGTCCCGGTATCTTCTGCTGGGTGGCAGGGTATTATCCAATAATTCCTTCGGAATCTCCCTCACAAAACGGCTCACCGGATTGTACTGGGTCTCCCCACGCAGCATTCTGCTCTTTGCACAGGTCAGCGTCAGATCCTCCTTGGCTCTGGTGATTCCCACATAAGCCAGTCTTCTCTCTTCCTCGATCTCCAACGGGTCATCGGAAGCAATGGTCATAAAGCTGGGGAATAATCCATCTTCCATGCCGGCGAGATACACCACCGGGAATTCCAGGCCTTTGGCACTGTGCAGCGTCATGAGCAGCACCCGGTTGTCACCGTTCTCCACATTGTCAATGTCTGCCACCAGCATGATTTCTTCCAGAAATTCCGACAGAGAAGGCTCGTCGTGAGTCTCCTCATATGTAGCCGCCTTGGTGATCAATTCATCTACGTTCCCCAGACGATCCTCAGCGGATTCCTCATCCTGATCCCGCAGATATTCTGCATAATCGATCCGTTCCAGCAGAGATTTGATCAGATCCGGCAATGTATACGAAGACAATCCGCTGCGAAGTACCTCGATCAGATTCACAAATCCACGGATCTTGGTCTCCGCTCTTCCCAGTCCCTTGATCTGATCTGCTTCACACAATGCATCAAATAAAGTAATATCCTTCATCTGTGCATAGTCTGCTACCTTTTCCAAGGATGCCGCACCGATGCTTCTTTTCGGCACATTAATAATTCTGCGCAGAGCCACTTCATCCCTGCCGTTATCAATAGTTTTCAGATATGCCAGAATATCGCGGATCTCCTGTCTGGCATAGAAGTTCACTCCACCTACCACATGATAAGGAATGCCCTCCACTACCATACGTTCTTCCAGAAGTCGCGACTGGGCATTGGTACGGTACAGCACCGCACAGTCCGCATAGGCAATGCCGTCATTTTTCACCTTGTCGCCAATATCGTCCGCAATGTATTCCGCCTCTTCATAGGCATTGTCAAACTGCCTGAAATGTACCCGGCTGCCTGATCCTTTTTCCGTCCAGAGGGCTTTTTCCTTACGGCCTCTGTTGTTACGGATCACCGCGTTGGCCGCATCCAGGATGTTCTGGGTGGATCGGTAGTTCTGTTCCAGCTTAATCACCTTTGCATCGGGATATACCTTCTCGTAGTCCAGAATATTACGGATATTGGCACCGCGGAATTTGTAGATGGACTGGTCATCATCACCTACCACACACAGATTGCGATAACCGTCCGCCAACAGACGGATCAGTTCGAACTGCGCTGTATTGGTATCCTGGTACTCATCCACCATGATATATTTGAAACGTTCCTGATAATTATAAAGTACTTCCGGGCAGCTTTTGAACAGTTCCACAGTCTTTACAATAATATCATCAAAATCCAGTGCATTACTCTTTTTCAAGGTCTCCTGATACTCTCTGTAGACCTTGGCGATCACGGATTTCTTGTAATCTCCCACGGATTTTACTTCAAATTCCCGCACATCCACCAACTCGTCCTTGGCGGAGGAAATTTCCGATAACAGCGTCCGCTCTTTGTACATCTTTGTGTCGATGTTCAGGCGCTTGCAGACCTGCTTTATCACAGATTTCTGGTCATCCGTATCATAAATGGTAAAATTCGTATCATAGCCCAACCGGTCAATATGTCTTCTGAGGATCCTCATGCAAGTGGCATGGAATGTCGCTACCCATACCTGATCCGCACCGAAACCTGCGATCTGATCCACACGCTCCCGCATCTCCTGGGCTGCTTTGTTGGTAAAAGTGATGGCCAGAATGTTCCATGGATTTACTCCCATCTCATCAATCAGATAAGCCACTCTGTGGGTCAGGACACGGGTCTTGCCGCTTCCTGCGCCCGCCAACAGAAGGAGCGGTCCTTCCGTATGAAGCACCGCTTCTTTTTGTTCTTTATTTAAGGTATCATAAATACTCATGAATTATGCATTATCCCTTTCATTAAATTCCTGCAAAAACTTTCGGAAATCATCGATTGGCATAGGCTTTGCATAAAAATAGCCCTGTACGATGTCACAGTCCGCCAGACGCAGCATGTCTAACTGTTCCTTCGTCTCCACCCCCTCTGCCAATACCTTGAAGCCGAGATGCTTCAACATTTTAGTCAGATATTTGATAATTGTCAATGCCGTTTCTTCCCGTTCGCTGTTCATGGTGTCATCCAGGAACTGCTTGTCCAGCTTCACCGTATCCACCGCTACCTTGGACAACAGATTCAGGGATGAATAACCGCTGCCGAAATCATCTACTGAAATCTCTACCCCTTTATCCCGGAGAGTCTCCAGATTGTTGGTCAGTTTATTTAAATCCGACATGAAAACAGATTCCGTCACTTCCACTTCCAAAAGTTCACTGGGTACTTTGTAGTCTTTCAAGCGTTTTAAAATATTCGGTACGAAGTCTGTATATTCATTATGCCTTCTGGAAAAGTTCACCGAGATCGGCACCACTTCTTCTCTCTGCGCCAAAGCATCCTGCAAATATTCCAGTACCTGATCCAGAATGGCAAAATCCACCTTGGTCACAAATCCGTTTCTCTCAAAGACATCAATAAATCTCCCCGGCATTACCATAGAACCGTCAGCCCGGATCCATCTGACCAGTGCTTCAGCACCCACTACTTTTCCGGTGTGCAAAGAAACTTTCGGCTGCAGATACGCCCGAAATTCCTTATTATTATATGCAGCTACCATACCAGATACGATCTCTCTGGTATTCTCCAGATTCTTACGGATCTTCTCTGTATAGATTTCCACCGCACTGTCTACCTTCTGGGTCTTGCACTGTTTTCTGGCCTCATTGGCGTTATCCATCATGGAGGACACCGACCAGTCATTCTCCAGGATTTCATACATTCCCGTGGCAATGACCAGATTGCACTGGTCGTAGCGGCTGTTGGTCTTCTGCACAAAAGTATTGGTGAATTCCAGATATTTGTCTCTGGCCTTCTCCACCGTATCTTCCTTCAGCACTCCCACGAAATGATCCGAAGTTACACGACAGAACAGTACGCCGTTCTGGCACTTTTCCTGCAAGGCTATCGCAAAATCATGCAGGATCCTATCTCCCACTTCATAACCGTACATTTCGTTCACATACTGGAAATTTGAAAAATCAGATGACACAAAAAACAATCCTGATTTCCCGTGGGCAGCCATATAGGCCTCCAGCTTATCCACAAACTTGTTATATATCGGCAGTCCGGTCAGAGCATCATAATTCAGTTTCCGGTTCAGATCACGCTGATCCTTCTCCGCATTCTTCAGCGTGCGCAGTCGGTTAAAAATCTGGTGAGAAATTCTGCACAGTGCATTTTTCTCTTCCTGCCAGCTTCTGTCTGTGTGGCGATTTGAGAAAATAACGCTGGCCTTTAATCCCTTAGCGGCCGTGGACATTACAATCATCACGGACTCCGCCTCTTCCTTGTAGACATCCGGAGTCTCTGACTGCCGGTAGATCACAGCACCGGATTCATCGGCCTTTTTCCGGATCCTGTCCCATTCGAACACGCCGGGATTCAGGATTCTTCTGGCAAAATCTTTCTTCTCTTCACGATTCCATTGATAACGGATTGTTGGTCCAGCCTCGTTGACTTCCACACAGATCATGTCATCAATTCCAAAAAAGCTACAGGTCCGCTCACAGATCACCTTTAGTGCACTGGTCAGATTCGGCACATTTTCCAACAGATCCATGCAAAATAATACCAAATCTTCCGCACTCTCAAACTGTGCCTCTTTATGGGCAATCTCGTCCTCCTTGTTCTCTTCACTGTCCAGATAACTCTTGCCGGGCAATGCCACACCTTCCTTGACATCCAGCAGGTAATAAGCACCCTTTCCTTTGCTCTTTACCTGATACAGGGCTGCATCTGCCCACTGGAACAACAGATTGTAATCCGTCACCGTGCCGTCTGTCACCGCCGCGCCCAGGCTACAGGAAATGTGCAGCCCTGTCTTGTCATCATCATAACGGTCAGACATGCAGCGGTTCAGCTGTTTTAATTTCTCCTCCAGCTGTTCTCTGTCCATGTCCTCCACATAGAAGACAAATTCATCCCCACCGATCCGGCCTTTTAACGCCTCGGGGAAAATATTACTGAGTTCATCCGCAAAGGAACACAATACCGCATCCCCAAACAGATGGCCGTTGGTGTCGTTGATCTTCTTAAAGCTGTCCACATCCTGTACGACCAGATACCCAGTCTGCCCGCATTTCAGGCTCTGTAGCCTGGCACCGATCTGTTGTTTGATGGTAGAATTGTTCAGCAATCCGGTCAGGGAATCTTTCTGAGATTTTTCCCGCAGTTCCCACTCTTTTTTCTTCTGGTCATCAATGTCACAGACCTTTCCCAGAACCCGCTCCGGTTCTCCCTTTTCATCATAAAAAGTCTGTCCGATGACCTTCACCCACCGGGGCTTCCCCTGCGCATCGGTCTTGCAGAGTTCGATATAAATATCCGGCTTGCCACTGCGCAGTGCTTCTGCCAGCTGTTGTTCTACCGTTTCTGTCCGGTTCCCGGCTTCTTTGAGCAGCTGATCTGTATACCCCTCCGTGATCTGCCGGGAATACAGAATTCCCTCTCCCGGACCGGCATAATACATCTTGTCATTTACAATATCATATTCGAAAATCAGATCTCCGGACATACGGATCACAGCCATCAGCTTTTCCCGCTCCCGATGCAGTTCTCTGGTGGTCTCATCCAGCTGTCTGTCCACATCCCCTGTCTGTTTTTCCTGCAATGCAACCTCGTTTTTCAATCCCATACATTTTTCTTCCATGCAGACCCTCTTTTGCTTTCTCTATACCTCTTCCACCCGGCTGAAATTCCAGACACGGAGATTGTATTCCACGATCGGCGTGTCACAGTAAATACATTTCTTGGCTCCCAGTCCCGGAAGCGGTGCTCCACAGTTCGGACAGTTCAGTCCCAGACCGGCATCCTCCTGATTCTCGATCATATCCTGATCCTGGATATAGACCAGTTCCACGTTATACTTGGCCTGTTCTTTATGCTCTTCACTGCCTCTTATTACTTTTCCGTTCTCTTTTAATGCATGAAAATACTCCACTGCCGTCTGCAGGACAATACTCTGTCTTCCCCTCTGCTTCCGGTACTGGTGGATCTCCGTTCTGTGAATATGGATATTTTCAAAGCTCTCCTTCTGGGACTGGTTCTGTAGCATTTCCAGCCGCAGTCTGAGCTGTTCTTTCAATTCTCTGGTTCCCTCCGACAACAGGGCCGGATTCTGTTTCGTAATACTCTGCAGATAGGAGGTCAGCACATTCTCCGCTCTGCTCTTCATCTCATCATAATGAAATTCCGGGAAATCCCGCATAATGGACGGCATGTACAGGTTGGTTGCGGAAGAGACCGACTTCGGTGTCATTTCCACTTCCTTTTCTCTCTGTTTCATTCCCTCGATCATGGAGTCCGTTCCGAATAACATCCGGGAGGTATCCCGCAGTTTTTTCCTGATGTTGCAATAGGCATAATAAATGATTCCTGCAAGCACCAGAAGTAATACCAATATGACGATAATTGCAATCAGATTTCCGCTCATTTATGTTTCTCTCTGTTTTTCATTCTGTTGTAATGTTTGTATAGCATAAGTTCAGGAACGCAGGTGCCAAAGTTGCACCACATAGCTGAACTGTTAACAGTTCAGCGCGCCATTCGCAAAGCCGCACTGTTACAGCAAAGTACAGCAGATGCCAAAAGGCATCCGCTGTACTGCTGTTTTGTAGAAATATTCTGCTGAGTATGTATTATACTCTGTCGTTCTCGTCAAAAGGATCGCCACACTCCGGACAGAACTTGGGGGGATGTGCAGGATCTTCCGGCTCCCAGCCGCACTTGTCGCATTTATAGATCGGTGCGCCGTCCGGCTTCTTTGCTCCGCATTCGGAACAGAACTTGCCCTGGTTTACTGCACCACAGCTGCAGGTCCAACCTGCATCGGAGGGTTTAGGTGCGCCACACTCGGAACAGAATTTGCCCCGGTTATCCGCAGCACCGCAGCTACAGGTCCAGCCTAGTACCGGTGCCTGCATCTTAGGAGCCTGCCCCTGCACAGGTGCTGCCTGTGCCTGCTGCATACCCATACCATTCTGCTGTGCATCCATCTGGTACAGTTGGCCGGCATTAATACCACCTACCATATTCGCCATGTTCATACCGGCAAATGCCATCATAGGTCCTGTAGAAGTATTAGATGCTGCCATCTTCATAGCTTCGGCCTGTGCAGCAGTCATGGTAGCTGCAGCCATTCCGGTATTGCGCAGTACTGCGGTTCTCTGCAGATCAGCAATAGTCTTCGCATCCTCATCGGGAATCTTTGCAGAGTTGATATTGATAGTAACGATCTCGATACCGCGAAGCTTGGTCCACAGATCGGAAAGTTCATCTTTTAAAGCCTCCGTCAGTTCCTCAGTGTGTGCGGGAATCTCACTGGGACGGACGCCTTTTGCGGAGATCTTGGCCAGTGCGGGCTGCAATGCAGTCAACAGTTCTGCCTTCATCTTCGCTACCAGTTCACTTCTGGTGTAGGACTCTGTTACGTTACCACATACATTCTTGTAGAATAACAGAGGATCTACCAGATGGAAGGAATATTCACCGTTACAACGCAAAGAAGTATCCAGATCCAGTCCGATATTCTGATCAATCACACGGAAAGGAATGGGGCTTGCAGTACCAAAGAGATTGTTCATGATCTCCTTAATATTAAAAAAGTAGATTCTCTGATCCTTTGCCGCATTACCTCCGAAGGTAAAACGCTTCCCGATATTGGAAAATGTATTCTTAACGCTCTCACCAAGATTTCCGTAGAACAGGCTGGGCTCGGTGGAAGAATCATATACGAATTCACCTGCATCGGCACAGAACTCTACAATTCCGCCCTGATCCACGATGATCATACACTGTCCTTCGTTGACTGCCACGATAGAGCCGTTGGAGATAATGTTCTCCACACCCTTGGTGTTACTGTTACGTCCATTGGTTACACGCTGCTGTCCTTTTACTACCAGCACATCATTGGAAAGGGAATCACAATAGAAATACTCTCTCCACTGGTCAGCCATCATGCTGCTGACTGCATCTTTCGCTGCTCTGATTAAACCCATTACCGCACCTCCGTTTTTATATGAAAAATCTGTTCTTTTTCACATCTCTTATATTTTAGCAAATTTTACACATTCCCTCAACTGCTTTTCGTAAAATATCGTCTTTTTTCCTTTACAATGTGCCGTTTTTCTACTAAACTATGATACTAGAGATGTTTGATTAAACTATAATATAAAAGGGTTGAAAGAAAAATGGGTAAAAAAGCTACAAAAGCCGCTGATAATATGTACTATCTCGCACGTTGCGAAGCCGCTGAGACGAATGCGGACTTCAGCAGTCGGGAAAAAGCCGCCGAACTGGTGGGCATCGACCGTACCAGACTGGCCAGGATCGAACTGGACACCATTGTTCCCTATCCCGAGGAAGTCAAGGCCATGGCCAAGGCCTACAATACACCGGAGCTGAACAATTCCTTCTGTGCCAGGGAATGTCCTCTGGGCCGCAGCAGTGTATCGGAAGTCGACATTGTGGACTTTGACCGGCTGGCATTGAAGGTACTGGGTTCCTTAAAGGATATCGACACCCTGCGGGCTTCCCTGATTGCCATCTCCGAAGACGGCATCATCTCCGAGGATGAGCGCCCGGCATTTCAGGATATTCTGGATTCCCTGGAGAAGATCAGTACCAATGCCAAAGCTTTGAAATTATGGGCCATCAAAAATATACACATCAAGGAGGAGGACGTCTGATCCTCCCCCTTTTTATCCTATTTTATTCTGCTTATCTTGCCGTTGCTTTCTCTGCGAATTCCGTAGTTACCAGTGCCTCGTAAGGTACTCTCTCTTTCAGTACATCCGAATCCTCCAGAATATTCTGCAACAGGTCAAAGGCATCTTTATGGAAGATCAAATCCTCTTTCCAGGTATCCTGTTCCTGATATCTGGCAACAATAGCTGTCAATGTGTCACTTTCGGTCTCGGCAAACTGGGGTGCAATACACTTGGCAATTTCCTCCGCACTATGCTCCTGTACGTAATCCATGCCTTTTTGCAAGGCATCAGTGAATGCCTGAATGGTCTCGGGATTTTTTTCCAGGTAACTCTTCTTTGCTGAGAACGAGGTATAAGGAACATAACCGGATTCTTCACCCAGAGAGGCCACCACATAACCGTCACCCTTTTGTTCCAACAATGTGGCATGCGGCTCGAACTCAATAGTAAAGTCTCCCTGTCCGCCGGAAAAAGCTGCTGCCGTGGAACCGAAGTCAATGCTCTGGTCGATGGACAGATCCGTTGTCGGATCCATATTATTTTTCTCCAGAATATATTCAAATACCATCTCCGGCATACCGCCCGCTCTACCGCCCAAGACGGTAGTACCTTTTAACATATCCCACGAAAAATCATCGATGGGTTCTCTCGCCACCAGGAAATTGCCAGCCCGCTGGGTCAGCTGGGCAAAATTCACCACATAATCTTCCGTTCCGCCGGCATAGGTGTAAATGGTGCTCTCGCTGCCCATAAAGCCGATGTCCGCCGTCTTATCCGCGCCAAATCCCGTCACCAGCTCCAGATCGATCCCGGCATCTTCAAAATATCCTTCTTCGATTGCCACATACATCGGTGCATAAAAAATAGAGTGGGCTACCTCATTGAGCACCACTCTGGTCTTCTTTGGTCCGTTCGTCTGCTGTGCGCTGCCGCAGCCCGTAAGTGCAGCCGCTGCAAGCACTACAGACAATACTGCTACCGTTACTTTCCTTCTTTTCATAATCATTCATCCTCCCTGAGATTACATATTTATTCTATGTAACCTCAGGGAAAACGTTCCATATAATTACAGATTTGCCTTGATCTTATCGATCATCTCCTGATACTCCGCATCGGTCAGCAGAGTCTTGCCGGGGTTCATCTCGAAGGTTCCGCCCCACTCGAAGCCGTCCTTGTACTTCGGGCACAGGTGCATATGCAGATGGCAGCCGGTGTCACCGTAAGCGCCGTAGTTTAATTTATCGGGATGGAATGCTGCATGAATAGCTTTGGCTGCATGAGCCACATCCTCGAAGAATAATCTTCTCTCTTCCTCGCTGATGTCCACGATCTCGCTGACATGGTCCTTATATGCCACGATACATCTGCCGGGATGGCTCTGCTCCTTGAACAGGATCAGGCTGCTTACCTTCAGATCACAGATAAAAATACCGAACTTGTCTAACGGTTCTCCTCTCATACAATATCCACAATTTGCGTCTTTCATTTGTTCTCCTATCTGCCCTCTTACGGGGCCTGCCGTCTGCGGCTTAAATTCTTGTCCGGTCTTGCCGGCCAGGATCAGCTATAATGTTATGTTGATCAGTTTACGGATGTTCTCCGGATCATAGTTCAACACCAGTTCCTTCGGAAATTCCAGTTTCCGCATCAGCTGCTCTGCATCATCAAATGCTCCGATGGCAAAGCACATATGGCTGTCCGTTCCCATTATAACAGGCTGATCATACTTCATGCAAGTCTTTAACAGCTCTGTAATATTTTCTCTGCCTCCTTGTCTGGCCGACTGGGGATTCAGGGATGAATTGTTCACTTCCAACACCGCCTGTGCCTGTCTGGCCTCTCGCACCAGTTCGTCATAATCCAACGGAAATCTGCCGTCATCGGGATGCCCAAGTATTTTCACATAAGGATTCTGAAAAGCTCTGACAGATGCCAGTGTATTCTCCTTGCGGCTTCCCGCAGTAAAGGCAAAGGGATGAATGCTGGCAAGGGCATAATCCATTTTCTGCAGATAGCGCTCTTCCAGATCCAGTTCACCGTTTGTACTGCAGATATTTGCTTCTACGCCGCATAGCAGGCGCAGACTTCCATCTGGCTTCGGTATTACCCGGCCGGTGTTCTCTTCTCTGTCATATATTCTGGGAATCACTTTATAATTACTGAAAAAGAAATTATGCGGGCCTCCCGGGGAAGTCGGTCCGTGCTCACTCATTCCCAGGTACTGTAAGCCCATTGCCAATGCAGCATCTATATTCTCCAATAAGGTACTATACGCATGCCCTGCTGCCAGAGTATGCGTATGAAGATCCATGATTGCTTTCATTCTATTGTCCTTTTACTTTCCAAAACGGTCTAATTCTTTTTCTTATGAGCTTCCTTCTCCGGTTCCTGTGCTTTCATCGTATCTGCCAGATCCGCTACCAGCTGTTCCACAATCATCTTCTTCATATAGACATCAAAGCTCAACAGGCAGATCAGGGCAAATTTCTGTAAAAACTCCTGCTCTTCTCCGGTCACTTCGGTAAAGGAATCCTCTGCTCTGCGGAATTTCTCCACAACATCCTTTTTCAGATCCTCCAGCTGTTCCTTCTCCAGCACCACCACTTCCTTGTAGACGCTCTCCAGGTCAAAGACCTGTCCGTTCTGAAAATAGCGGTCAGTAAGGGGCTTAAGCAGCGTCTGGATCTCATTCATGGGAATGATCCCTTTATAATAGTAGATAAAAATAAGAAGCAGCACATGCTCTTTGGAATATTTCTTCTTCACCGGCGGCGGCAGCAGATCATTCTTCGCATAATTGTTGATCATGGTCTTGGTCAGGATGCGGTCTTCGGTCTGGGGCCGCACTGCGGAACGCAGCTTACGATCCATAAAGGTCAGTACCTGATCCATATACAGATCAATATTCGGAATGTCTTCCGACTTGATATATTCTACTTTCTCCAGACTCTGTAAGATCATCTGAAGTAATTCTTCTGTTGTTGCTGCCATAATGTTCCTGCTGTCCTTTCCGTGAGGTAGTTTCCAAAAATATTGACTCGATAACCCGTGCTTCGCACTCTGCTGTCTGCTTCGCAGACGGTTCTCTTGTTAATGAATGCAAGAAAACAAATGCTCGCTCTGCGAGCGCTTGTTTTCTTGCATTCATTATATAGTATTCAAAACTACATGTCAACAGTTGCACCTTTTCTCTGTTCTCTGAATTTATAAAGATTTTATAACTATTTTGTTTCACTCCTTTACTTTACAACTTTAGTATGCTAAAATACTAATAGTTGCGTTGTATTGATTACAACTATGGAAAGGTGTGTCGATAATGAATAAAAAAATCAAAACGGACGCTGTAGATTCCCTTTTTGATGCGGTGTTGTG
>QWCH01008148.1_pt1 | contig 11836 bp, 7 predicted proteins | sample 1972671 | NCBI WGS metagenome assembly QWCH01 (sample SAMN09866713, study PRJNA288562) | Human gut metagenome isolate term3_stool, whole genome shotgun sequencing... | isolation source: gut | host: Homo sapiens | place: USA: California | reverse complement strand
GTTGATGTTCAATGCGAACTATACGAAATTAATTTTCGACATATCCCGATGCCGACCGAACCGAACTTTAATTAGTAAGATTGTCAAAGAACTCATTGGATGGCAGCCTAAGGCTGCGTAGCTATATACTCAAATTTTAACGAACTATTGTTAATAGTTTCTTATGTTTTAATTTGCAAAAATATTTGGTAAATTTGGGGTAAAAGGTAACATTTGTGGCTATAGGCATATCTCTTACAATATATTAACATTTTAAACATTTATTACAAATTTAAATCCTAATAAATGAGGATAAGCTATTGGCTACTTGCATAAATTTAACTATCTTTGCCCTCATAAGGTTAATAATTGAAATTATTATAATAATATATATCACAATGAATCTGCGAAAGCTTACATCATGGTTTCCCGAACTGACTTATCGCCAAAAGGTGGTATCGCTTGTTATATCGGGTGTCATTGTGGGATTAGGAGGATTGTTTTTCTATCTTCTACGTATGCACACTTATATTGTGGGCGACGACCCTGCTGCTTGTGTAAACTGTCACATTATGGCTCCTTATTATGCTACATGGGCGCATTCCAGCCACGGACGAGATGCTACATGTAACGATTGCCATGTGCCACACTCAAGCATAGCTGCTAAATACCTATTTAAAGGTATGGACGGTATGAAGCATGTGGCTTACTTTGTAACCCGCTCAGAGCGTCAGGCTATTATGGCTGAAGAAGCTTCTTCAGAAGTGATAATGGACAACTGTATACGTTGCCACACACAACTTAATACAGAGTTCGTAAAGACAGGAAAGATTGATTATATGCAAGCAAAACGTGGCGAGGGTAAGGCTTGCTGGGATTGCCACCGTGAAGTTGCTCACGGCGGTATGAATACACTCAGCAGAACCCCGAATGCCGAAACGCAAGTGCCTATACCTCCATCTCCTGTACCACAATGGTTGCAGAATTTACTCGAAAAAAAATAAAAATCTAACAATATGGCTAAACAGTTAAAGAAATGGCAAGGATGGTTGCTCTTCGGTGGAGCAATGGTTATCATCTTTATTCTGGGCATGCTTTGCTCTTCTATGTTGGAGCGTCGCGCAGAAGTTGCCTCAGTGTTCAACAATCGCCGAACAGTGATGACCGACTCAATTGTGAGTCAGAATGAGAAGTTTGCTGAGGATTTCCCCAAGGAATATCAGACTTGGGCAATGACTGAAGACACTTCTTTTGTTAGTAAGTACAACTCTTCGCAAGAGGTTGATGTATTGGCACAACGCCCAGAAATGGTTATTCTGTGGGCTGGTTATGCTTTCTCTCGTGAGTACAATACTCCTCGTGGGCATCGTCATGCAGTTGAGGATTTGCGCAAGATTTTACGTACAGGTTCGCCAGGCGTAGATGGGCAGGAGGATATGCAGCCTGGTACTTGCTGGACTTGTAAAGGTCCTGATGTTCCTCGCTTGATGCGTGAGAAAGGCAAGAATGCTTTCTATGCTGCTAAGTGGAGCCAGTGGGGTAACGAAGTTATGAATTCAGTAGGTTGCTCGGACTGTCACGATGCTCGCAATATGGATTTGAGACCTGCTCGTCCTGCTCTTTATGAGGCTTGGCAACGTGCTGGTAAGGACGTGAAGAAGGCAAGCCATCAGGAAATGCGTTCATTGGTTTGTGCACAGTGCCACACTGAGTATTATTTCGAAAAGGACAACGGTAACTATCTCAAGTTCCCACAGGATAAGGGACTCACTTGTGAAGCTGCTGAGGAATATTATGACTCTATTGGATTCTACGATTATATACACCCACTATCTAAAGCTAAGATTCTGAAAGCTCAGCACCCAGGTTACGAGATTTTCAAGCAGGGTATTCACGCTCAACGCGGATTGAGTTGTGCTGATTGCCATATGCCTTATATTCAAGAAGGTGGTATAAAATACACCAGTCACCACATCACATCACCATTGGCAAATATCAACCGCACTTGTCAGACTTGCCACCGTCAAAGCGAAGAGACATTGCGTCAGAACGTATATGAGCGTCAAGAGAAAGTCTTTGATATTCGTAACCGTGTAGAGAAAGAGTTGGCTCGTGCACATATCGAGGCTAAGTTTGCTTGGGAGAAGGGAGCAACAGAAAAGGAAATGGAACCAATATTGACCGCATTGCGCAAGAGCCAATGGCGTTGGGACTATGCAGTGGCAAGCCATGGTGCCAGCTTCCACGCACCACAGGAAGTTACTCGCCTGCTTGGTGTAGCCCTCAACTATGCACAGACAGCACGTATTGATATTGCTCGTGTATTGGCTCGCCATGGTTACAGCAAGGAAGTGCCAATGCCAGACATTTCTACTAAGGATAAAGCTCAAAGTTACATCGGTCTTGATATGAAGAAACTCAAGGCTCAGAAGAAGAACTTTATTGATAATGTAGTTCCTCAATGGGTGAAGACAGCCAAGAAGAATGGCAGATTCATTACAAAGCAAATGTAATGTGTGGGGCATAAATCTCTAAACATTGAACATAGACATATTAAAGTATGTGGAATAAACCTTGGAAATACCGCGAGGGAATTGCTATAAGTGTAGGGCTTCTGATTACAGGAGCCCTATTACAAGTTTCTATAGGCCCTGTGGAATGGCTTGTCTTTATGTGGCCAGCCAATATTATTGCATTGGCAATACTTATAGTGGCGTTAGGACTGTTCTATGCTCTGCACTCTAAAGTATATCTTTTTAAGTTTATGACGCAAGTAGAGGCGGCAGTGCCAGCACTTGCTGCTGCGTCTGTACTTACTATTATTATGGGCTTGATCCGCCAAGTTCCTGAAGGTCGTCCTGCTGTAGACCCTATCGGACTTACCCGTATGCTCAGCTTCTGGCCTTTCGTTCTCATCTATCTTTGGAACATTGTAATTGTAGCAGAGGTGGGTATCCAACAGCTCATGCACTTCCAGAAGCGATTTATGCCTTCGCTCATCAGCCACTTAGGATTGTTTGTCTTCGTAACTTGCGGTACATTAGGTTCTGCCGATATGCAACGTCTCAAGATGTATTGCGAAGAAGGTAAACCCGAATGGCGTGGAATCGATGATTATCAAGAGGTACACGAGTTGCCACTTGCCATAGAGTTGCAGAAGTTTACCATTGACGAATATCCTCCAAAGTTGGCGATATTCGATAGCAAGACTGGCAAGGTTCTACCCAAAGACAAACCGCAGAATATCATTATTGAGCAAAATTTCACTTCCGAAGAACTTTTAGGTTGGAACATCACAGTGGAGAAATACATTGAGGACGCTATGCCTGCAACTATGCTCAAGATGATAAAAGGAATGCCAGCACAGATGATGCAGATGATGAAAATGGACGATTTGGGAATGCGCATCAATGCTGGCGGATTTGTTGAGTATAAGGGTAAAGGTGCCGCTACAGCCATTCTAATCAAGGCACAGAAGGGTAGTGCAGTAAAGAAAGGATGGGTAAGTTCGGGAAGTTATATGTTCCCAATGTCGAGTTTAAAGCTTGACGATAAGACTGAAATAGCAATGTCGGCTCGCGAACCATTGCGCTATGCGTCAGATGTAAACGTCTACACACAAGATGGTAATGCCTTTCAGGCGCATATTGAAGTGAACAAGCCATTTTCAATTGGCTCGTGGAAGATTTATCAGCTTGATTTCAACAAGGAACAAGGAAAGTGGAGTACCCTCAGCGTGTATGAACTCGTATCCGACCCTTGGTTGCCTGCCACTTATGTGGGCATCTATCTGTTGCTCATAGGTGCAGTTCTCATGTTTATCACAGCAGGTCGTAATAAATATAAGAAGGAGGAAGATAAGAAATGATAGCGTTCTGGAATTACTTTATATATTTTGCTGTAGCAGCTGTGTTGCTTTGGGCAACAGGTGCTTATGCCGCATGGAAAGATAAGAAGATAGTTGCTTATAGTGCTACGATACTCGGGTTGGCGGTATTTTTCAGTTATATCCTCATTATGTGGATAGCTCTCGACCGTCCTCCAATGCGTACTATGGGCGAAACACGTTTGTGGTATTCTTTCTTCCTGCCATTAGCAGGCATCATTGTTTACAGTCGTTGGGATTATAAGTGGCTGTTGTCATTTTCTACAGTGCTTTCTCTGGTTTTCATTTGCTTCAATCTTCTGAAACCAGAAATTCATAGCAAAACCCTTATGCCTGCTTTGCAGAGTCCTTGGTTTGCACCACACGTCATCATCTATATGTTTGCTTATGCACTCTTGGGCGGTGCTTTCGTGATGGCTGTTTATCTGTTGTTCTTCAAGAAAAGCAAGATAGTAACCCACAAGGAGCTCGATATAACAGACAATCTCGTTTATATAGGTTGGGCATTTCTCTCGTTGGGTATGCTTACAGGTGCTCTTTGGGCAAAAGAAACATGGGGACACTACTGGGCATGGGACCCTAAAGAAACTTGGGCGGCTGCCACTTGGTTGGCTTATCTTACTTATATTCATTATCGTTTACGTAAGAATTGTAATTTAGAAGTGGCTATGTGGATACTTATCATCAACTTTGCTCTCCTGCAAATGTGTTGGTGGGGTATAAACTATCTGCCATCTGCACAAGGCGTAAGCGTGCATACTTATAATATGCAATAAAAGTGAAGCATAGAGTAAGTATATCTATTAAAAGAAAAACAAATAAGATAACTATAAAAAAATATTGCTGTCCGGTAAAACTTTTTTGAAGCTATCTGTGTTAGTAAAAATAGACTTAAACTTATTATTTCTTAGAATTATCGGTTATTATAGGTCTTTTCTTGTCAAAATAAGTACATTTTATAATGCTTACAGTCTGAAACTGAAAACCAAGCCCCTAGATGAGTAAAACGGCTGCAATACCGATGGACAAAGAGATACAGAACTTTCAGTTTATTTTTACGGGACAGCAATAATAAAAAAAGATCCTCAAGGATGCAATCCGTACATCAATGAAAGAATCTGGTGCAAAGTTAGCAAAAACTTTCCAGACTCTGCTCATCGAGATACTGACTTTATATAGTCTCCCCCTTGAAAAGTATCTAACCATCTGGTTATCAATAAAATAATCGTTTTCAAACTTGCATGTTTCTACAAAGTTTTGTAACTTTGTATAGTAAAATCTTGCAATTCAACGATGTATAAATCTCCATCCAAAGTCCGCCAGGCATCATTATTCTGGGATCTTGAGGCAATGCTCTCTCCCAAGAATTCCCTGTACAAGTTAGCCAATCTGATTGATTGGAATCTGTTTGAACAGTCTTTTGCCCCTCTTTACAGCAAGGGAAAAGAGGGCAAGAAGTACGAATTCGGCAACAAGGTCTCCATCGTCAGACTATGGGACGGACTCATCATCGGTGCGCTGTCATTCCGCAATGAGTATGACGGCCATACGATAGACAAGGTAATGGAGCAGGTTAGGCGGCTGTATGACAGGAAAATAAAAACACTTGCCTGCGACAGGGGATACCGAGGACAAAGTATGAGCGGGCAGACACAAATCATAATTCCGGATACGCCCAAGAAAACAGACTCACGGTACGCCCAAGAAAACAGACTCACGGTACGCCAAGAACAAAAAGCACAAACTCTTCCGCAAGCGGGCAGGTGTAGAGCCTGTCATTGGCCACTGCAAGGCAGACCACCGGTTGGGGAGGAACTTCTACAAGGGTCTCTTCGGAGACTCCATCAATGTCATGCTTGCAGCTGCCGCATTTAACTTCAAAAGAGCCATAAGGCTTCTTTTGTGCCTAATTGAAAGAGTGATTATGTGGTGCTGTGGGAGGCTGAACTTAAATTTTCAATACCAATTCATCACGCAGGTCTATATGAAAAATGCGATGTCTCCTTTTTGAGGTGCGACAAGCTACCTCTGAACAAGGTGGTTTATACGCAGACTATACTGATGGCAAGACATCAGAGAATAGCTAAACTCTTTGACGAAGATTTTGGGGTGACACGATGACGAAGTCAGGAAAAGAAAAGTACAAAAATATTTGTAATATTAAAATAGACTCCCTTCCTGAGTTTGTCTGATAATGCACATACTAAGAACCAAAAGAGCTGAAGAAACGCTCTTTTTTGTTTCTTCAGCTCTACGTGTAGTAGTCTATAAATTCATTCCAATTATCTGCATATCGCGACTTTCCTTGAAGAAGCAGCCTTTTATCTATATGCAGGAAAAGACGAAGATTAGATTACATACTTTCCAAGTTTTTTCTCTTACAGCTTAATTGGTAATGACCAGCTTTCTGCCCGTCTTGTCGATACTATCTTTCTTAACGACGATGTAAACTCCTGGTACCAATCCTAACTTGCGGAATGTTCTTTCATTTGACAGGCTGACATCTTTCACAAAAGCCCCTGTGAGGTCATAGATGTGGAAATCTCCTGTCAATGTTTCGCTCTGGAGGTCGATACCATTCGTGATGTCTTCAAACATGGTTGCAGAGGTATTCATCAGCACAAATCTATTCTGATTCATGCCCTTGACATCTGTTGTAAACGAATAAGAGAGCGTGTCGGCATCAAAAGGAGTGATAATCTTTGATTGACAGTCTACCAATTTAAGATTTTCATATTGTTCAAGTCCCTTTTTGGTTGCCTTGATGCAATATGTGCCTGGCTCGGAAACTCTCACCGTGATGTTTGCCTTAGTAATATCGTTAGTCGTATTGACTTGCCAGATGCCATCTTTCGTTGTAGAATAAATAGCTGTCGGCATCATTTCGCCACCAAGCTTGCTACCATCCCATCCATTGTCAAATCCTTCTGTTGCATTTTCTGATTCGCAAAGCCACATTTGGTCGCCAGCTTTCTCACCCAGAAGAACAAGCTTGACAAATCCTGTGGGTTGATTATTTTCCATCTCGTATGCCTTAGCTCTTTGCGGAAGTGATGCTGTTGTCATAACATTTCCGTTATAACTCAATTTCACCTCTGTAGGAGTAGTGGGGCTGTAAACGGTCTTCTCTTTCGTATATTTGAGGAGGAAGCCCTGCATAGAAGGAATTTCATTCATGGCAAGTATTTCTGCTATATCGAGTGGAACAGCCGTGTAGGTGCCAGCACCGGTTGCATCTTTATTGCTTAGCGTAGCAGTCCAGTCTTTTCCACTTCCTGTGTTATAGAGATAAACCGTTTTTTCTAAGTCGTCTGGGAATGTAATCGAACTGATTTTGATTGGCGCGGTGAATGAATTGCCAAACAAATTCTGTCCTAATCCCCATCTAACAAACGACTCTTCGCCAGTTGCTCCATCCACCTTGGCAGCCTCGCGGGTGAGTTTCAATGTAACATCGTTATAATTGAGGTAGCCACGCAGTGGCATTGTTCTCGGTTCGTCAAGACGGATGGAATATGCCTTGAACGCATGCATTGTTTCACCTTTTGCTACGTTTCTAAACTTATGGTAAAACTCTTTTTCAGCATTGTGCGCCTCATCATAAACATAGAGTCTTGCCTTTGGGAATTGTGCTGCCGACATTTCTGCAAACGGTATTCCGAAAAATTGGTCGGTCGAATTGATGTGGATTGTTCTTCCGAACGTCGGCGAACCAGTGAGGTCGTCCGTCCAAGTCTCCTTTACAGCCTTGGTATGTACGTTCATCTGAACTTCTGCATAAATCTTGTCTTTCTCTACTCCTTGATAGCGTGCGACAAATGTTCCGTTGGCCTTGCCATTAGAGCCTGCTTCTATTTTCAGACGCACGGGGGCATATTTACCGTTATTATCTTTCTGATGTTCAAATCCCACAGTTGAGGTTTTTACATATAAAGCGGAGCCTTGAGGAATAACCATGGCCTTTTGGCTTTCATTAACGAGATTTGTTGCAGTGAAATTCAACGGCAGTCTTTCTGTGCCAGTCAGTCGGCAATCGTTCACCGCTGCATGGCCGTTGTTGTTTTCCTCGGTTGCAAAAACAATGTCTTCCCCTTCAGTAGGTACTTTGTTAGCTGTCCAGTTAGACGCAACGCTGAAGTTGTCACCATTGTTCTCATCGGTACTTCCCATCCAGTAGTTCTTTTGTTCATTGCGAGTAACAAAGAATTTTACCAATCTTGTCCCTCCCGAAGAACCAGAACATGAGGTGTTGCCGGTAAACTGAGTCCGGATTTCATAATTATATGTTCCCGGCTCCGTGAAAGTAACGTAAATATTATTACCTTTTTGTTTCAATTCGTTCTTTTCACCCGTGACATCATACCACTCTACGTCGTAAATATGGTTTGAAACAGGGAGAGAAACTTGCAATGGCTTCATACCATTAGTAATGTCTATAGAGACATTATCTTTCACCTCATAACCTGTAGGAGTTTTCACAATGACTTGAGGAAGTTCAGCCGTCGTCAGGTCAACAACCTTTTTCATGTTGCAACTGCCTTCAGATCCATAAACAATTTTAACAGCGTAGATGCCTTTTGCAAGATCATTCCACACCACATTTGCCTGTTCAGTAGAACGCGCTGTGTACGTTTGGATGGCAGATCCTTGCGGATTTCCGTTTGCATCTGCTTTATAAAGTTCATATGTAGCCGGCATGGTAACTGTCTTTCCACTTTGTAAGGAAACAGATATATTACCTTTCTTCGCATTAACATCACAAGAAGCTCCAGTCACATCAAAAGCATTCACCTCGCTTTCCTTAAAAACAAATTTATATGACTTTGCCCAATATGGGTCAGGCTGATCCACAGGCTTCCAAGAAGCGGTGCCATCATACTGGTGGATGTTCATGACCTTATCAGTATATGTGCGTGTTTCTTTTGCAATTGCCGAATAAACCTCCTGGTCTCCAGGAGTCTCTATATCGGCACCGCTATAAATAAGGGGATAATAGCTGATACCGAAATAGACCTCGTCTTTCAAATCACTCGGTTTATCTGAACTGTAAGTCCAATCGTCGGAAGTAGAGCTTTTAACTTTTTGGGTAACATATCCATACTGCAAAGTTGATCTGGAAAACAAATCCTTGTCCCCAGTAGTCCCAAAGTCAAAATTCACCTTGTTGCTTTGGTTATCACAACTGTATTCAACCAAGACTCCCTCGCCAAACCCATGGTCTCTTCTCGGCTTATAAGTCATCAAGTTGTCGGCTTCAATTGTGATCTCTGTGTCTTTTGTTCTTCCGCATTGGTCCTTTAGCGTAAACACATAATCTCCTGCCGGCAAATCTCCGATATTGTAGTGGCCGTTTGGCTTGGTGAAGTCTATCGTCTGCGGGAAGTTAATTGTTTTTTGATATTCGTGGTCGTCACCAAAATCAGTGATCATAAAGTTCTTCTTGCCATCAGGCCTGTTTACAATCACTTGGAAAGGACCTTCCAAGTTGATAGTAGAGAAAACGATGCCGGCTGTATTGCCGTGGATACCCAAACTCTTTCTTTGAAATGTCCTGTAGCGCTCGTTTGACGCATAATAAGCCATATCCGGCTTGGGATCACTAAAAATAAATTCGCGTTCAAAATCTGTTAGCGGGTTACCTGTGGAATAAACCATCTTGTACACGCCAGGCCCAGGTAAATAGAATGTGAATCTTTTTTTGATATCAAATTGTTCTGTCCACATGGGGACCTCCATCAAAGCCTCAGAAGGATAGGTGTGATCGGCGTTTCGCTTATAGATTTTTGCATTGCGATGCTCCTCGTCCATAAAATAATAAACATGCTGACCACCCAAAGACTTCCTTCCTTCAAAACTATAAGTCACTTTATAAGATGTATCTTTCCATCCACAATCATCTGTCGGTGTTCCATACGTCCATGCTCCGAACCACAACATATTCCTCACAGTAGTGTCCCAAATACTGAAAGAACCTGTTTGCTCTCCTTCACAAAGCTGCGTATACTTAATTGGATAACTCCCATTCTTGTCGAATTTTAAGTATTCTTTGCCAAAGGGGATTTTAAAGAAATAACGATAATAACTGCTCGAAAATTTAGTGGTATAAGCGGGGGCATATTCCAATGGATACCAATTTCCATCATCACCTTTAATTTTAACAGTTTCGACCAACTTATCTAATGCTTCCTTCAAGCCTTTCTCGTCATCGCATGATATCTTAAAAGACTTATAGTAGTCGAATGTGTCCTTCCCCGTGCGCTTGACAAAATAATTGGTTCCGTCTGAATAGAATTTTGGAGAAACAGAACTGATAGAACCGATGGAAGCAGATGCTTTCCTGCTCTTAGCATCAGTCACCTCAACAGTCACTTCGTCGCCATCTGCTAAATTGTCGATCACCCAACCCCTATCGGAGGTATTTTCTTTTGTTCTGATGTCGCTTCCTCCTCTTTTATGTGTAATGGTTGCTTTGTAACTAAACGGTTTTGCTCCTCCAGCCAACTCAACATTTACATATCCTGGAGATCCGCATGTCTCATTCTTTTTTGTCAGGGTTAATTTCGGAGCCGGTGGTTCCGGCAATTCCTTCACCTGAATGTCATGCAAATAAGTGTGTCCACTGCCATCTGTTTGTTGGAAATACACCTTATAGTCGCCTGCCTTGACGTTGTTCCATGTGATTTCCCAAACGTTGGGATTTGTGGATTTTTGTGTGAGCACATTGTCCAACAACTGTGTGGTTTCACCCATCACCAGTGTGTTTTCATCCGACGCCAAACGCAATTGCGCCTGTCCGTTGGGAGCTTCGTTGTCTTTGAGCGTAACGGTCAGCGTGATGCTGCTGACTTTGTCACCTCCCACGTCCACTTTCGACACCTTACTGTTCGAAGGAGTCACGTCCACATACTCAAAAGCCGACATCGGCAAGCAGAAGACCAAGAGCATGAAGATTGTAGATGCGGTTATGTGTAAAAACTGCTTCATGTTTGTCATAAAATTAAATCGGAGTAAAAAATGATCCGATGTGTTTATGGTTTTGTTATGGAGAAATAAATGATTATTTTTACTGTTTGTACATAGTGGTCTCCTCCGCTACCTACCACAGCATCATAGATTGAGCCAACAACCTGTTTAGGGATCGGGCCATTTCCAACTTTGGGAATCATCATCCCAAACCATTCCGTCTTGATAATCATCGCCCTGCACCTCTGCATCGTTCAGCGATCCTATATTCGGACCAACAATTTGCAAAGGAATCAACACGATAGATGGCTTCAAATACTTCTTACTGTGCATTTTATTTGTTTTTTTTTAGATTATTTTTCAAATAACCTATTAATACAATGTGCAAAGGTAATGAAAAATTTGTAATTACAAAAAAAATGTATATTTTATAATAATGTATTCTCTTTAAGAACCTTATGGGTAGAGTCACAAAAAGGACCACCTTCACGTTGCAACATCACCAACATTTCATCGGAATAGCTCAAATTTTTCATCCGACAAGCCTCACTTTTCGTCCCGAACACCTTATACATATAGTATGAAAGTCTGAGGCATCGCAACAAGATTGACAAGTTTTTCCGTGTCACAATCCCTCATTTTGTCGAAAATTCTGCTAAAACTTATGAATAGCTAAAAAATGAGCATTTTATGAGTTTCTCACCTCAATAGAGGCAATGATTTGGCAACGGTTCTAATTGTTGCAATGCATATGTTTGCCGTCAAACAACTCTACTCTGCAGCTAAGGGACAATAACTACACAAAATAACAATCGCTCTATTGGAATAATTTACAAAAATAGCTTAATTTATAACGTTTATCGCAAAATATAATGTATATTTACAGCAAAATTCGGTGAATTTAGCTTACAAAGTTACTACAAAAAAGTGAAATGCGGAAAGATATAGTGATAGAATTGAGTTACAAGGGTTTTGGTTGAAGTGGCGATAATCCGTGAAGCCATTACA
>QWCH01004811.1_pt1 | contig 11849 bp, 8 predicted proteins | sample 1972671 | NCBI WGS metagenome assembly QWCH01 (sample SAMN09866713, study PRJNA288562) | Human gut metagenome isolate term3_stool, whole genome shotgun sequencing... | isolation source: gut | host: Homo sapiens | place: USA: California | reverse complement strand
CGCTTGACGGTCAACCGGGGGGAAATGTTCAGTGATCAGGACATGAAGAATGCCGCCAAAGTGTGCGTGGTGGGGCAGACGATCGTGGATAACCTGTTCAAGAACGGGGAAGAGCCTCTCGGGCAGATTATCCGCTTTGATAAAGTGCCTTTTCGTATTGTTGGTGTTTTGGCTCCTAAAGGTTATAATTCCATGGGGCGGGATCAGGATGATATCATCGTGGCTCCTTTCACGACAATACAGAAAAGATTGTTGGCAATCCCTTACATGCACGGTATTTACGTTTCCGTGATTGACGAGCGATACACGAACAAGATGATACAGGAAATCACGGGAGTATTGCGACAGACGCATCGTATTCCCGTGGGGCAGGAGGATGATTTCACCGTTCGTTCGCTGGAAGAGATGAGTAAGGTACTGACGATGGCGACCAAGGTTTTAACTATTCTTTTGGCTTGTATCGGGGGAATCTCCTTGCTTGTCGGTGGCATCGGAATCATGAATATCATGTATGTTTCGGTCACGGAACGTACTCGTGAAATCGGTTTACGAATGTCTATCGGTGCCAAGGGGCGGCATATCTTGTTCCAGTTCTTGATAGAGTCAATTATTATCAGTGTTTCGGGTGGAATTATCGGCGTGGGGTTGGGGATCGGTGTATCGTTGGTATTGCGTTCCCTGTTGGGATGGCCGGTATCCGTGTTATTGTACTCGGTGGTGATTTCGTTTATCGTTTGTACGTTCACGGGTGTTTTCTTCGGTTGGTATCCCGCCCGCAAGGCATCCCGGTTGAACCCGATAGATGCTATTCGTTACGAGTGATTCATGTTATAAATTTAAAGTGATGGAAAATATACCTTTTTTAGGAACCGCTATCGCGAGCATGACGCTGGCACTCGTGTTTTACTCGATTGGTACATGGGCGGAACGAGTGCAAAACGAGTTACGATTGTGGCATATTGTCTTTTTCCTGTTGGGATTGACTGCCGATACGTTCGGTACGACAATAATGTCCGATATCGCCGGAGAGGCGGGGAATGAAAATATCCTGCATAGTGTAACCGGATTATTTGCTTTAATTTTGATGGCAATCCATGCGGGATGGGCAATCTTGACTTACTGGAAAGGAAGCCAAAAAGCCAAACAGAATTTCAGTAGATTTAGTATTCTTGTTTGGGCGTTTTGGCTGATGCCTTACGTGTTAGGGATTGTGCTGGGTGTGAAGCATTAATAGGAAGAATGTTACTTGTCCCGGTTATAATCGCGGTATACTGGGAGCTTATATGCTAATATCCCGGTTGGTTTTAGGGATATTTTTGATGAAAATTCCAGTATAAGTTTACTTAGGTTTACGGTAAACTTTTTTTTAGGCATGGTGAGTATGCGATAAGAGTCCGTTGAGATAAGGGAGTAATAAGGGAACAAAGACGTTTCACCTTCGATACAAAGACGTTTCAAAGACGTTCACGAGCGGCTTTGCACCGGCTTTGAAACGGCTTTGTACCGGTTTTAATCCCTTTCTTTAACAGTATTACTTCGGATTTTCTCTAGAAAAAGTTTACTACTGTAAACCAAAGTAAACCGATGGTAGAAAATGATAATCGTATAACATTGAAAATACAACTAATTGACTGAATAGCTAAGTGTCAAAAGAGACTGCCCATTTTTGGACAGCCTCGTGGTTGGTTGCATTTATTTGTCGGGGAAGGTGGGTCTGAATTTGATCACCTTGCGTGATTCCAGTTGTTCCCGTTCTTTGGTATAAAGATTATATGTAACGCGAGGGGGGAGTTCATACGAGAAGAACGCCCCGAATCCCATTAACGTTATTCGTTGTCCTGTTTGCAGAGCTTCGGTGATGCAATCTATCGTGGCTTGCACCGCTTTCAGTGCCTCGCCCTTCGAGAGCCCGGTTCGGTCTGCTACTAATAATGAAAGTTCTCGTTTATTCATATCTTGTTTTGCTATGTCGAATTATTTTGAAGATTTATCTCTTACGCACCGTACTCCCCCTGTTTCGTTGGAATTATTAATCAGGAATAGCATTTCTGCCGCAGACGTAACAGAGAAACCATGCCGATAGCCCCCTGTCGGGTTCATGGAAAAGCGGGTTCTTGACATGTGATTACTCCATTCCCAACCGCCATCATTTTTTACCCGTGACAGCATAAGAGCTAGTTCTCGTTGATTTGGTACACGCCAACCGGGTGGACAAGGTGACTTGCCGGAGTTGACGGCATCACGGATTTTAATCCAATTGGCAATCCCGCTTGGTAACAAGTGCGAGCCCGGGTTTACTTCAAAATTCCACCATGGTAAGTTGTCTGCCTGCCGTTCGTGGTGTTCGGGCAGTTCTTCTTCCTGCGAGTAAGCACGGATGGATTTTTCGTCTAGGTACTCGAGGGAGAGTACATGGGTGGTGGCGTCGTATGTGGCAAAATCTTGGGGTATTGTTGTGGCATCATCCGGAGCAATACCGAGATTACGTACACAGCGGTAATTAAATGTTTTACTTGTGTTATAAGAAGTTACTGTATTCATCTCACCGATAGAGGAGCCTTCGGAAGACCATAGTACGGTGGGGTTGTCCCAGTATTCATAACGGGGGAACCAGTCTGAACCTATATTTACACTGTAACGTCCCGGTACGGTGCTGCTGACATACCAGTCTTCAATCCACGTGGAGCCTTTGAAAAGGCGGGCGTCGGCGTCAAATGAATTTTCTCCGATCCAAAGGTCTGTCAATTGATCGATGGCAGCTAAGTACCAGCGTACTTCATCGGCATCAATTTCCCCGTCTCCGTCTAGATCCCGATTTCGTTGCATGCAATTGTAGCGGGCGTAATTGTATACTGTTTTCATTTCATTGGTTGTCGGTTCAATATAAGTATCCCAACGGGGATTTGTACTTGTATTCCATAATTTTATAGTATTGGAACGACCGTTTCGAGAATCATTATAGGTGGGTACTCCTGAATTATTGGCGGTTTTTTCCTTCCAGAACGGGCGTTTATCTGTTTCCTGTACACATTCTGTTCCCCATGCCGTTTGCAACCCTTCTCCTGCTGAGATGTTATACATCGTTTGAATGGATTTTTGCCGGAACGAAGTAACGGCGACGTGCCTCACGCTTTCCCCGTCCGGGCTGTATCTCGTGTTGGAGAGGATATTCATGATTCGTTCCGGTTGATTGACAAATTTTTTCCATAAAGTTGTGCTGTTGTCTCCTGTTTCCGGGTTTTGTGTGTAATAATTTTCCTCGATAAAAGCCGTGAATGTAATTTTAAACCCTCCGTCGAAAAGAGTTCCCTTGTTACTGTTATTGTTTGCAATATATATTTCTTTGTTCCTTTTTAGAATCCGTACAAGTTGAGCCACGTTTATAAGTTTGGCGTTTGTTATTTGACAATCCAAAGCCTCGATTTCCTCGTCTGTATAGCTTTTCGCATCTCCGGGGTATTTTTGGAATTTGGTATCATAACTGGAACCATTTTTGGTGTTAAGTAAAAACTTGATCCATTTGTAGTCTTGAGGATTTTGCTCCGGCATCCCTTCGCTGAAAGCGGTTTTTACATACCACGTTAAACTCGGGTCTATTTGTGCTTGAGTGAAAGTAATGCATCTCGTTTCATAATGGGCATCTAAGTTAATGATATTGTCGGCAATAGTAATCTCGCCTTCTGCACCGGGTTGGTTCTCTTTTCCATCGTTAACTTCAACAATGATACTTTCGGCACTGTTGATGGTAACCGTGTACGTGTAATGTACATTGCGGTTGGTGTTAAAATCCTCGGCGCCATTCACGAACCCCAAGTGTATCGTGTACACGACATTCGCGGAAACTTCTTGTATTTCACCATATTTGTACGTGATGTTTCCTTTTAGTATCACATACGTGGAGTTGGGGTCAGCGTATTCGTATGCCCCGTTGGTTACGGTTTGTCCGGGTTTGCCGTCCGTCACGGGGTTCTTGAGTTGTTTTTCCCGGTAATTATATTGTTCCTCCGGGGTCAGAGGGGTGCCGTCCTCTGTCATTGTTGGAATGGATTTGATGGGTGATTTGCGATTTTCTGCCACGTAAAAAGAAAAGGTCTTCCCAAAATTGTCACCTTCACCCTCGTAGTTTGCCCACGATGTTTCGAAATAGTCCGTGTCAGCGCCTTCTGGATCGGATGCATTGGGTAGTAAATAGACCTTTTTGGAGGCTTTGACAACTTTCCATTCCGTGGGAGTGAAGGTGATTCCTTTTTTGGTTTGGATGTTGAACGTGATTTTGGCATCGACGCGTTTCAGAATGATATTGCCGCTTATTTCGCCCCCGACGGGGATGTCCACTTTTTTAGGATTCCCGGATGCATCTTCGTGGGTGCCACTCATGAGAAAGGCTGTTCCCCGGGCAATCGTTTCTTGTTGCAAAGAGGCTGTTAGTGCTTGTAATTCCTCCAGATTACTTATCTCGTCCAACACGGCGGGGGTGATATCTCTCATGGCGTTAGTTGAAACGTTAGCGATATTCGCGATTGCCCAAATCGTTTTCCCGCTTCCGGATACGGTTTCGATAGTAACTTTGCCGCTCGTGAGTGTGTTGTTGATGTCATCCTTTTCCATTTTATCCTGTAAGTTCCCGTATTCGAAAAATTGGCTTTTAGACAGAGAACCGTCGGCATTAAAAATGAAAACGTACAGGTTGTTCACCTTGTGTTCATCTTTGACGGGCGAGGTTGCTCTGGATAGTTGTGACGAGTTAGCTACCCCGAAGTTTAAATTTACTTTGGTAGGTTGCCCCTCGATGACTTGTGCGTTTTTTTCCAATATATCGTCTGAACAACCGGTTAGGAAAAGAATACCGGCATACGCTAGATATATTAAATGGTAGATGGTTTTCATGGTTATATATTTTATTTAATCAAACGGGGGAATCGTTACAGGGGTGTTTGTCCAATCGTCAACAATGTATGAAAGTCCTACATTGCTAGGGGTAATCGTCATTTTTATATTTACCTGCGTGTTGCGGGTTATTGATGTCAGGTTTAACGGAAGCGGTTCGTAGGTGTATCCGTCGACAACGATGGCCACCGTGTATGCATCGGTATCCGTGCCGGTATTCTCGTAAATATATACCGTTTTCATGAATGAGGTTCCGGCTTGAACGACTTGATTTATATTATTCATGTTTAATGGATGATAATTCAGATCTGCCGGTCGTGATTCTTGGGGGAATAAAAATGTTTTATCCGGTACGAACGTCCCCAGTTTGATTTGTTCGAGCGTGATGTCTTTGTCGCTCTTGTTCGTGAACATGAAATTTAACTTGACAACGGAACGGATGATGGAGAAATTTAATTCTTGCCCATTAGTCCGTATCGATTGATTCAAGAATTGTTGTGCGATGGGGAATGGTGGCTCAACGATTCCGTTTGCGGTTGTCATGACGTGTCGAGTCAGTAGGTCGAACGATGGTGTTTGCCCGACATTGTAGGGTGTCCAATCCGTAATCCCTGATTTATCGGCATTGGCGATGATATAGAAATCCGCATTTCCCACGGGTACATCGAATATTGTGAACGTGCGGGAGGAGAGTGAGGCATTGTAGCTTAGTTCGGGATAATATTCATTTTTTACGACCGTGCCGTTTTGAGCGATGATTACACGGATGGATTGAATACCTTCACCCGAATCGGTGTCGTAAGTTTCGCTAACGGAACGCGTGTTGAATGTCAACACCACGGAAACCTTTTCTTCTTCTTGTGCCTTGTCTTTGATGCAGGATGTCAGCAAAAGAATAAACGCGAATATGATGAAGTTGAATCTGTTTTTCATAACAAGTTCTTCTATATGATTAATGGAAATCTGGTGTCACGTCATTGATATACCACTCGGGCAAGCGGATTTCCACTTGCAATGGAGTGAATTCAATAAGGAGCGGGAGCAGGGCTTCCTGTTTGTAAATATCCACTTTAGGATTTTCACGCAGGAATTCCGCAATGCTTTTGGAGGCAATGACGTTGCCCTCTCGGTTCAGAACTTCTATTACCATTGCACATCCACCTTTGTACCTGAATATGTTTAAGTCTGTTGATTGCATGACGTGAGTGTTTTCATCGAACACGAATTCCGGGTGATGGGCGCATAATTCTCCGCACGATTCGTTGGTGAAGTTCGTGTGTGGATAGACGTTTTTTAGCACGACGGAAACGGACGGATTAGCTGCACGTCCCGTTCCGGCGTATCCCACTCCCCGGACTTCCACGGATACTTTCAGGTGGGAACTTTTGAATTCTACCGTGTGGTCTGACCAACGGTCTTTAAGTACCTCGATGACATGGCAGCCCATGTAAAGGGGGTCTTGACCGGGCACTTTATCTTTGTCTTGGTTGGGGTGCATTGCCATGATATTTTGCAATGAACCGCATTGAATATCTTTTATTGTTGTGCGTTCACCCGCGTTGCCTACCGCGACGAGGTGGTATTGACCGGACGGTAAGTTTAGTTTGGTTCCTTGATGTTTTTTTAGGGTACTTTGATTTAATACTTTGGTGGTTACCAAGTGGTGGTCGGCATCGAAAACATACAGGTCAACCTTGTTGATTTTAGTATGAAATATATCTTCTTGACCATCCCCTTTATATATAAAGGTAAGGCGTGTTTTCTCGCAATCATCAAGATCTTCTTTTATGCAGCTTGTATTCACACTGATAATTAATAGAAGCAGTAATATTTTCTCAAAACGTTTCATCTTGTTGTACTGTATGTATGTAAAATTTGAAAAAGGAACGCCCCTTCGCCTCGTGGGGCGTTCCCGGGAGTATCTTTGGCGTGTGGTGCCGAAGATATTAGTGTCTTATTTCCATTCAACGGTTACATCCTGGATAACCCAAGGTTCAACCACAATCGTGGCGTTAACCGCGATTAAGGTATTACCGGTGATATCTCCGGTGATATTTTCATCTGTTACTTCTAATTTGGTGATTCGATATAGCTTCCCGGCTTCGAATTTGAAATTTTCTTCTCCGTTATATTTCGAAACTACGGCAAAACGAATCGGTGAGCATGTGCCTGTTTTTAAGGTTGCCTCGGTAAAGGCTAATGTGATGATTGGTTTGTTGTTGTCTGCATTTACAAAGAAGTTGTATGCATAGCATTTTTCTGTTGTAGGGAAGGTGGCGCCAAAAATTGTTGCAGGTGTTTCTAAAAAGTCTCCCATGGACAATACTTCGGCTGCGGCTAAAACAGTTTCCGCATCATCTGATTCAATGACTTGTGAGTTACTCGCTGTTACGGTGTTATTCGCTAATGCTCCATTTTCGCAGTATCCATTCAGGAAAATTCCGGCGAAATTAAGAGTGGCATATTTGGAAGTTTCCGTTGTTGCCGGTTGGGTGGGATTTTCTGTTTGCATTAGTTTGATCCCGGATGCTTCAATACGGGCCACGATGGGTTTAACGGTAACTGTTGTTTTGTAGAGGTCATATTGAAGAGTTTCTCCCGGTTTTGTTGTTACATTGGCAGGGGTTAGTGTTGTTGAGGAGCCGTAGCAAGTAACATTTGTTTCTTTGGCGGTTTCCGCCGTGGCGGTGGAGTTATAAGCGGAGTAGTTATTGATGATAACTTCTACTCCGGTACAGCTTGTCGGTACATCAAAGAACGTGAACTTATTGGCATCCTCAACGCTTGTGAAAGTTTTTTCGATATCTGTTCCCAATAACTTCACGTAAATGTGAGAGGGGGTAATTGCTAATCTCCCTCCATGATCTACGGGCGTGGGAGTCTGTTCAGCTCTCGACAATTCGGGATTTACGATGTTTAAAGAGATTGCTTTCAGACCGCTGGGAGTGGCTTCTTCTTTGTCATTGTTGCAGGCAAATAGTCCTAGACTGGCAACTGCGATTAATAAGTACTTGTTTAATTTCATAATCTAAAAATTTAATGTAATTTGATGTCAATTCTATCTTTTTATGGTTCTTGTATATATGTTTCTAGTTTTTGAAGATTCTCTCGAGCCTCGTTATCGCCTTGTGTAGCGGCTTTGACGAGGTACTGTTTGGCAAGTTCCCATTGTTCGTCCCGGGCATAAACCACGCCGAGCGCACCCCACGTGTCCGGATCGGCTTTGGCTTTTTCAAGACGGTTGATTGCTGCCCGGATATTGCCTTTTTGCAAATCGAGCCGGGCGGCATTACTCGCTGCGATTCCGTTCTCCGGATAGGCCTCGGCTGCCGTGTGGATAATTTGTTCTTGGAGGACAGGGTCGTTCCCGTATGCTTGGGCTACGAGGTATATCTCGTACAGGCTTAATAGTTTTGGGTTGGTTTTAATTACTTGTTTCGCCTCTTCCAAGTTGAAATTTCGGACTTCGTATTGTACGCGATAGTCGTTTTTCCGTAACGGAGGATAGCATTCATTTAGCAATCGTTTGTAGATTTCCCCGTCATTATCCAGTTTTTTGAAGCTTTCTTCACATTTATCCGGAGTTGTACAATTATCGATGATAGCGAGCACCTTGTTCTGGTGCAGGAGTTTCGGGCGTTTTTCTACCTCTTCGCGCAGTCCTTGCCAGTCTTCACCTTTCCAGTCTGCGTGAATCTGTTCCGGAGCGATTTTGAGTTCGTCTTGCAGGTATCGGGCAAGTGCTTCGGCTCTGGCCTTGGAGATGGTGAGATTATATTCGCGGCTACCTTCCGGGGAGGCGTATCCCGTGATGTAGATAGCCTTGATCATGACGTTCTTATCATCTTGGACTTCTGTTATAGATTGTTTGATGGCAGCCAGTTCTTTACGATTGTTTTTGTATTCCGGTAGAATTTTCCGGCTGTCTTGACGGAACTGTAATCTGGCTTCGCGGCTCTTTTCCCTTGTTTTGACGATTTCCTCTTTCGGTTGCTTGAAATCGAGGGTAAATATCGGCAAGGGCGAAGCGAGGCAAGACGAAGCGATGGTATCTGTCGCACCTTGATTGTAACCGGCTGCCATGCAATCGGTACACCCGCTTACTTCTTCCCGGATGATTAATTTGCTGCCTCTCATCCATTGTTGGAAAGGGATTGAGGCGGTGTAGTTTATTTCCTGTTTTTCCCGGTTGTAACGGCGTATAACAGTTTGTGCCTTGTAAGGATAAGGTTGCCCTGTGAGCCGCTCTACGCGTTGATGCACCAGAGCGCGTGTACGCCCGTTGATGATAATAGCCGGTAATTCCTGACTCTTGCTTTCGTCTTTCGAAATAATGACAGGAATCAGCCGGATGCTGTGTTGTCTGCGGACTTTTATTTGGCTTACATCGAGATTTATACAGACGTCCACATCGGCTTTATTTTTTTTCATTTCGTTATTCAATACCCGAATATTTCTCAGGTATTCTTTCTGACTCCACGCGCTGCCACTTCCTAAAAGCAATATTAGTATGGTATATATCATTCTTTTCATGGTCGTGTCTTCTATTATTTAATGAGGTATATAATGGATATGGCGACTTTGGTGATTCCCCAGTAGTTTTTATGTCCCTTGTATTTCCACTCGCCACATTTTTCGCAATTATATTTGTCATAGTTCACGCGGATGTAACCGCCCCCGATGCAGGTTTCAAGGTTTAGGCGTTTGCTTAACAACCATTGATAACCGTAAGTTAATCCTCCTCCGTAGAATTCTCCCTCGTACCTTTGATGTTTCAGCCCGGGGAGTAGCCCGAACGGAAGTTTTACATTGCCGGCATTGAGTTGTCCGCCAAGCAGATGTGTGCCGAAAAAATGACCGTTGAAATTCTCGCAAAGCCAATAGCGAAATTCGGGTTGAACGAGCCAATGTTTCCACTTTTTATTATTAGAAAAGGACCATGGGTTATAATTCCCTGATAAATCAAACGTGGTCTTTTTACCTAATTTGAATTCTATGCCGATATTGGCGGTTGCTGTAGCCCAATAGACAGCATTTGTCTTTATCCCGACTTTTTGAGAGAAAGTTTGCCCGCTACTAAAAAGTAATAGACCTGTTACTAATAATAACCATCTTTTCATTTCCTGTATTTTTAATCTAATGAATTTTGCGATTATCTTCTGGACGATTTTGATGCAACCGAAAAAATGACCATACTGCCTTGTGATATGTATAAATACATATCATTGCAAATAATAATCTTTCTGTAAACATATAGCTGATTCTCATATAGTTAAATTAAATAAATTTTAAACACCGCATTATTAAAATCATTCCGACTCTTTGTAAGAGGCGGAATAGATAGTTGTGTTTGTTTTAATACACTGTAAATTATATATTTATGAATTTGAATAGAAGTGTTGATTTCGGTATTGTAAACAATCTGGTATTTATTGGATTGTTTGAGGATATAATGATTTTGTAATACACTATATTTCAGTGTAATATATAGTAATGATGAATTTCATGATATTAAATCATGAAACTATATTGCAAACGTGTTGATACATAGTAGATAATGATTGTTTGCTGCTCTTTTTTTTACAGTTGTATCAAGAAAAATTAGGTTAAATAATATTAAATCACAAGAGTATTTATCATATAATGATGAAAAATATTTATTTTTACACCACAGAAAAGGAATATTCCGCCTCTTACAAAGAGGCGGAATGTTAATATATATGAAGAGCAAAATGTTGCTGTAAAAGAATGGAAAGCAGGCTACAGGGCGATAATCTCTTCATTTGCCTTATCTATCACGGAATGGTCAAGTGATGCAAGATAGATATTTGTTGTATGTGTGGATGTATGTCCCATGCCTTGACTGATGACCGATAAAGGAATCCCCTTGTGATGTGCAATTGTGGCCCATGAATGACGCGCAACATAGGATGTTAGTGCAGGAGATATCTGAAGGATATCTGATAATATTTTGAGTCGTTTATTGTATAAACGTTGTGCGCTTTCATACTGACGATGAATGGGAATATGAGTTTTGGTTATGATGGGTAACAAATAATGTTTATCGGTTATTGTCAAGTATTTTTTTATGATATCTAAAATTTCCGGGACAAGTTTGATTGTTAATGTTTGGCGTGTCTTATGTCTGGTGTATACGAGATAATTATCTCGTATAGAAGATTTCAATAAGAAAGCCATATCAATAAAAGCCATACCGCGAGTGTAGAAGCTAAAAAGGAATAGATCACGGGCAAATGAAAGACTCTTGTTACTGGATAGATGCAGATCTATTAACTGTTGAATTACAGATGCATTAACCGCTCTTTTATTTGTTTTGGGTATACCGGTATAGACGAAACGAAACGGATTTTCATCTTTTAACAGGTGATCCTCAACCAGTGCTTTGTTATAGACAGCGCGCAAAGTTCTCATGTAAAAAGAAATCGTGTTTGGTTGGATGTTTTTTTGTTTGAGGTAGTTCTCAAATTTCTTAATCATGTTTGAGTTTATATCCTTGAAGTAAATTTCCGACCGTTCACAAAAAGATTGAAATGTACGTAAGGTGGTTTGATAATTTCGTGCCGTATGATTTTTTCCTCGTTGGAGCAGTTCCTTGATTTGTTTTTGCATAAAGGGGAAGAAATTGCCACTCTGACGGTTATTATAGTGTGAAAGAATGTCGTTTGTCGTGAAAGAATGTCGTTGCTCAAGTTGATAAATGATGGAGTGTAATAATTGTTTTGATTTAAGAATTTCTTGTTGGACTTCTTTTAAATAATTGAATCGCATATTATCGTTTTGTAATATGATCTCTTCATTTAAAGGTTCCCATTCATGAGAATACAATTTGTAAGGGAGGGTGATTGTTTTCACTCGTCTTTGGTGAATAAGTTGAATATAGAGAGAGGCTTGTTTCCCTAGTTTTATTGATGTCCTGAGTTTGAATTTTATTGATGCCATGG
>QWCH01005720.1_pt1 | contig 11856 bp, 8 predicted proteins | sample 1972671 | NCBI WGS metagenome assembly QWCH01 (sample SAMN09866713, study PRJNA288562) | Human gut metagenome isolate term3_stool, whole genome shotgun sequencing... | isolation source: gut | host: Homo sapiens | place: USA: California | reverse complement strand
GCACAAAAGACGTACACGGTTGTTTAACTCCTCTACACTTGACTGTGTTGTTTCCAGATTTCCAAAAAGACGACATAAAAGTCCAAGTGCTGGAAGTTCTGCCTCTGTATAATGGTTTTCATCGAAATAAAGCGTAATATAAGCAATTCCGCTTGAATTAACGCGATGAACCAATACCTTTTGTCCATCAATTACAAGTTCTTCAATTGGCTGCTCTTGCGGCGTGCGGCTTAAATCAGATAACTCTAAATGTGGAAGTGCTGCCAGCTGCTCTGGTGTATCTTCACTATTTTGCCATGTCTCTAGTCTTTCCTGTTTTGCAATAATCTCTTCTCTTACCTTATCACTCCACATTGCAGACTCATCTTCAATTCTCTTTGCTTCCTTTGCTCGGCGCGCTTCTCCTGCTGTTTTAGACGGAATCAATGCAACCTTACAGCGATGCGGATTTTCAAGCAGCTCTTCACGAATTAAATGTTCAAAATATCCCTGTTTCATCTTTTCACGAAGATGTACAAATAAGTCACCAATCTGCAGATTAGCCTCTGGTGCGCCTCCATACAGCCAGCTGTCAAACACCTGCATTCCAAGAATCAGTCCCTGCGGATAGCTTCCATAATCGCGTTCTCTCATCTGGAACTCAAGATTTGCCATAGAAGCTTCTAACTTCTCATGATCAAGACCACCATTTGCTAATGCATTCAGTGTGCCGAAAATTCGCTTTTCTACTTGTTTGCAATTCTCTTTTTTCACATTGCGAGCCTCAATTTTTACCCACGGATTTGCGACACCATCTATTGTATAAAGACGCATTGTTTCTGCAAGTCCGTCTTCTAACACTGCCTTCGTAAGCGGTGCCTGATTATTTCCAGTAAGCACATCAGACAAAATCTGCATTGCTGTAAGCTTTTCGCGCTCTGCATAGGTTCCGATCACACGCCCCCAGGACAGACGAATTTTTCCATCTTCATTCTCATCGGCACCAATCTCATATTCAATTTGCTGCTCACCTGCATCCACTGCTGACTGAAGCGTTGGCGGATCCATGCGCTTTGTCTGTTCAAATGAGGACAGATATTCATCATTGATAATACCAAGAATAGCATCTATATCCATTGCGCCATCAAGATACACATAGGCATTCGACGGAGAATAAAACCGTTTATGGCTTTCAATAAATTCTTCATATGTCAAATCCGGAATTTTTGTCGGATCACCTCCAGATACATAACGATACGGTGTATCAGGAAAGAGCGCTCTATTGATTGTCATATCCATCAGTTCATCCGCATCTGCAAACGCTCCCTTCATCTCATTAAAGACAACACCTTTGTAGCTTGGCTTTCCCTCGCTATCAAGCTCATAGTGCCATCCTTCCTGATAAAAAATTTCTGGCTTTGTATATACAGCTGGATAAAATACAGCATCCAGATAAACTCGCATCAAATTGACAAAATCCTTATCATTTCGGCTTGCCACCGGATAAAAAGTCTTATCCGGAAATGTCATTGCATTCAAAAATGTGTTCATGGAATTTTTTAAAAGCTCCACAAACGGCTCCTTAACTGGATAATTTTTTGAACCGCATAAAACGGAATGCTCTAAAATATGAAATACACCTGTATCATTCCAAGGCAATGTCTCAAAGCCAATGCCAAATACCTTATTTTCTTCCTCTCTGCTTATCCATACCAGCTCTAAGCCTGTCTTTTCGTGCTTCATCTGGTACATTACTGCATCCAGCTCAGGAAGCGGTACTTCTCTTTCTACGATAAATCCATGTACTGTATCATGTACTGTCATAAAAAGTCCTCCTTATTCTCTATTTTTCTTACCTACTGATTAGTATTATACTGATTCCGACAAAAAAGAGCAAGAAAATTCTGACATTTACTAAAAGTCTCCCAAAATAAAACGCCCCTTGAAAATATCACATTCTCAAGGGGGTTGATATTCTTATTTTGTATCTTTAAAAATCAGATTAGTTTCCCATCTGCTTAGCAACTTCTGCTGCGAAATCCTCTTCCTTCTTCTCCATACCTTCACCGGTCTCGAAACGAACGAAATTCTTAACAGCAACCTTTGCGTTGTTCTCCTTAGCTACCTGAGCTACGTATGCGCTTACGGTCTGCTTTCCATCCTCAGCCTTTACGTATGTCTGATCCATCAGACAGATCTCCTTAAGCTCCTTGTTGATACGTCCGTTGATCATGCCATCGATAACCTTCTGTGGCTTCTGGGACTCCTTCGGATCGTTCATGATCTGAGCTAACAGAATCTCCTTCTCTCTGGAGATGTAATCAGCGTCAACCTCTGCTCTGGTGGTGTACTGTGGCTTTAATGCTGCTGCCTGCATAGCAACGTTCTTTGCCATTTCCTTAATTGCATCGTTAACAACGTCAGTCTCAACGTCTACTAAAACGCCGATCTTTCCGCCTGCATGGATGTAGGAAACAACGATACCGTTCTCCTCGCTAACCTTTGCAAAACGACGGATGTTCATGTTCTCACCGATGATAGAAATCATGGAAGACAGCTTCTCCTTAACGGTCATGGATGGATCTAATGCCCACTTCTCAGCCATGAATCCTTCGATATCCTCTGCCTGAGTATTAACTGCCTGAGCAGCAACCTCTGCAACGTAGGTCTGGAACTTCTCATTCTTTGCAACGAAGTCAGTCTCAGCGTTAACCTCAACTACAACTGCATGCTTCTCATCCTCAGAGATGCAAGTAGCAACAATACCCTCAGCTGCAATACGTCCAGCCTTCTTCTGAGCACCAGCTAATCCCTTCTCACGCAGGAAATCTACAGCCTTGTCCATATCACCTTCTGTTGCAGTCAGTGCCTTCTTGCAATCCATCATTCCTGCGCCGGTCATCTCACGCAGCTCTTTTACCATACTTGCTGTAATAGCCATCTTAATCTTCCTCCAAATAGTTGTGTACAGTATTGATACTTAACTTAGTTAATAAAAACAATAACGATTCAGAAGCCGCAGTCCGCCGCCCCTGAATCGCTATTTCCGACTTGATTACTCAGCGTCAGCTACTACGGTCTCGATATCAGCTGCTGCATCAGTAGTGTCAGCTGCCAGCATCTCCTCGCCAGCCTCTGCAACCTCATCAACTTCCTCAGCCTCGCCCTGCTTAGCCTCGATAACAGCATCTGCCATCTTAGAAGCGATCAGCTTTACAGCTCTGATAGCATCATCGTTACCCGGAATTACATAATCCAGCTCTTCCGGATCACAGTTGGTATCAGCGATACCGATCAGCGGAATACCCAGAGTGTGAGCTTCCTGAACACAGATCTTTTCCTTCTTAGGATCAACTACGAAGATTGCATCCGGAATACCTGGCATATCCTTGATACCGCCAAGGTTCTTCTCAAGCTTCTCCCACTCCTTCTTCAGCTCGATAACTTCCTTCTTTGGCAGTACATCAAAAGTACCGTCCTCAGACATGGTCTCGATCTGACGAAGACGAGCGATTCTGCTCTGGATGGTCTTGAAGTTGGTAAGCATACCACCAAGCCATCTCTGGTTTACATAATACATACCACATCTCTGTGCCTCAGTTGCTACTGCATCCTGTGCCTGCTTCTTGGTTCCTACGAAAAGGATGTTTCCGCCCTCTGCAGCAATGTCGAAGATAGCCTTGTAAGCTTCGTCAACCTTGCCTACAGACTTCTGCAGGTCGATGATGTAGATACCGTTTCTCTCGGTATAGATGTATGGAGCCATCTTAGGGTTCCATCTTCTGGTCTGATGTCCAAAATGAACACCAGCTTCAAGCAGCTGCTTCATAGAAATAACGCTCATGTTTTTACTCTCCTTTGGTTTGTCTTCCGTATGCCATACGTACAGGCAACTGCTTGCGCAGCACCAAACCTGCCAACCGCATACGTGTTTTTTAAATTTTTAAGCCCTACAATCATATCATGGAAAAAATACAATTGCAAGGCTTTTTTTGTTTTTTCTTCTATTTTTTTTCGTTTTTATGCATTCGCACCTGATGTATTCTCTGCGCTAACCTTAACCTTAGCCAACTCATCAAATACAACATCATTAAGAACCTTGATGTAAGTTCCCTTCATACCGGATGATCTGGACTCAATAACACCGGCACTCTCAAACTTACGCAGTGCATTTACAATTACAGAACGTGTAATTCCGATGCGGTCTGCAATCTTGCTTGCAACAAGCACACCTTCGTTTCCGTCGAGTTCACGGAAAATGTGAACAATTGCCTCTAACTCAGAGTAGCTAAGTGTACTGATAGCAGATTTTACGATCTGCTTCTTTCTATTTTCTTCTGCGCTCTCTTCGTTTACAGAACGAAGCATCTCCAGTCCTACTACAGTGGTGCCATACTCACTTAAGATGATATCATCAATGCCGTATCCTGTGTGCTCTCTGTAGATAAACAGTGTACCAAGTCTCTCACCTGCGATTTCTATTGGTGTTACAATTGCCTGGTATTTCTCACCGTTTTCCTGAGAGAATCCAAGTGTAGCCAAATTGACATTCTCTTTTGTGGAAAGTACGCTTAACAGACGCTCGTTGAGCATATGATCCGCAAATGATCCGATGTTGTTTTCCATCAGCTCATTAATTACATCCACATCCTTCCAGACACTGAAACCTAAAACCTTACCCTTCTTGCTGAGTACAAGAATATTGGATTCCAGAATCTCACTTAATACCTCACAGATATCATTAAAGACAACTTTGCTGGTATTGTTGTTATGCAAAAGTTTGTTGATTTTTCTTGTTTTATCCAGCAACTGCACGCTCATATTGGGTTCCTCCAATGCAATTTATTCTTTGTACAGTATCATATCACAAAATGAATAATTTTACAAGAATATTTCGCAGTTTTGTCAGATTTATTCCTCCGACTTTGCAATATAGCCGCACGCAGCGTCAGAACAGCACTCTCTGTTTCCCTTTTTGATCATATAAGAGCCACATTTCGGGCAGTTATGTCCAGTCGGACGATTCCATGACATAAAATCGCAATCTGGTGCACCCTCACAGCCATAGTACACACGACCCTTTTTCGTCTTTCGGATGACAAGATCTTTGCCGCATTTCGGGCAGGCTACGCCAATCTTTTCAAGATATGGCTTTGTATTTCGACAGTCAGGAAATCCCGGACACGCCAAAAACTTTCCATGAGGACCATACTTAATAACCATCTGCCTTCCACACAGCTCACAAAATTCATCTGACAGCTGATCCTCGATCTTGACGCTCTCAAGCTCTCTGTTTGCTGCCTCTACTGCCTCATGAAGATCTGGATAGAAGTTTCTAACAATGCTCTTCCACTCAACCATGCCCTCGCCAACCATATCAAGCAAAGACTCCATATTGGCTGTAAACTCAGCATCTACAATGATTGGGAAGGATTTCATCATAATGTTGTTTACGACCTGACCAAGCTCCGTCACATACAGATTTTTCTTTTCCTTTGTAATGTAGTGACGTGCAAGAATAGTAGTAATTGTCGGTGCATAAGTAGAAGGACGTCCTATTCCCTTTTCCTCAAGCATACGAACAAGTGTTGCCTCTGTAAAGTGAGCCGGAGGCTGTGTAAAATGCTGCTGCGTCTCTTTTTCACTCACGGAAAGCTCCATGCCCTCACTAAGATGATCAACAGCAGGTGCGCTTGCCGCTTTTTCTTCACCGTCATTATAAATACTCATAAAGCCGTCAAATGAAAGCTTTGAGCTAACTGCTGAAAACTCATATCCGCCTGCTTCAAGCTGTACATGATTCATCATATAAACGGCATCTGCCATGCGACTTGCAGTAAAGCGTCTCCAAATCAGCTGGTACAAACGGAACTGATCGCGTGAAAGAGATTCCTTTACGCGGACTGGCTCCCTTGTGATATCTGTAGGACGAATACCTTCATGCGCATCCTGAATATGGCCTTTGGCAGCCTCTTCTTTTTTTGCCTGTGTCAGATATTTTTCGCCATACGTTTTTTCAATATATGCTCTTGCTGCTGTATCAGCCTCTGCTGCGATACGTGTGGAATCAGTTCTCAGATACGTAATCAAACCTATCGTACCTTCACCCTCAATTGAAACACCCTCGTACAGCTGCTGTGCGATACGCATCGTTTTTTGTGTTGAAAAATTCAGCTGATTTGCAGCTTCCTGCTGCAGCGTACTTGTAGTAAATGGCATTGGTGCCTTCTTTTTTCTTTCTTTATGCGCCAATTCCTTTACAACAAATTTGTCGCTCTCCACTGCCTTTACAATTTCATTTAGCTGAGTTTCATTTTCAATCGTAAGCTTTTTAGAGTCTTTTCCGTAAAATTGTGCCTTTAATGGCTTTTTAGAACCTGGCACGTCAAGCAAAACATCTAAACTCCAATATTCCTTTGGAATAAATGCCTCGATTGCTGCCTCTCTGTCACATATAAGTCTAAGTGCAACAGACTGGACTCTTCCTGCACTAAGACCTCTTTTTACCTTTGCCCAAAGTACCGGACTGATCTCATATCCAACCATACGGTCTAAGATACGTCTTGTCTGCTGTGCATCAACCAGATTCATATTAATTGCGCGCGGCTCCTTTAAAGATGCCTTTACTGCATTTTTTGTAATCTCATTAAAAGTGATTCTTTTAATCTGGTCATCTTCCAGCTTCAGTGCCTTCGACAGATGCCATGAGATTGCCTCTCCCTCGCGGTCAGGGTCCGTTGCCAGATAAATCTTTTCAGCCTTTTTTGCTTCCTTACGAAGCTTCGCCAAAATATCCCCTTTTCCGCGGATTGTAATATACTTTGGTTCGTAATCATTTTCAACATCGAACCCTAACTGACTCTTGGGCAGATCCCTTACATGCCCATTAGAAGCCATAACCTGATAGTTAGCTCCTAAGAATTTTTTTATAGTGTTAACCTTCGCAGGTGACTCTACGATAACAAGATACTTCGCCATGCTTTCCTCCAGCAATGTACCATGCGTACATTTTTTCAATCGGAAATCACTATACACTCTTATTTTACGGATTGCAAGCCCTTTTTAGCCCTTTTTATTTTATTTCATATAAATTTTACGAATCTTACACATTAAATGTTCTTTTATAGCAGCCTCCTGCTTCTTCGCTGATGTAACCTTTTAGCTCCATCTGAAATAATGCACTGCATAAAGTTCCAGCCGGATATCCTGTTTTTTGCAAAAGAATTTCCATATGAACAGGTTCTCTTTCGATAAAGCGATACACATCCTGTTCAATTTCTGTCAAAGGCATCTTTTGTCTATGCATTTTTCTTGCTGCAGCTTCTAACTTAAAATCTGCAAGTATCTCCTGTGGTGATGACAACAGTACAGCACCATTTCTAATCAGCTCATGACAGCCTTCACTAAGATCTGAAAATATTGAACCTGGCACTGCATAGACACTTCTGCCCTGCTCACCCGCAAATTCTGCCGTAATCAAAGAACCGCTCTTTTTTCGTGCCTCTATAATTATGACAGCATCACAAATGCCGCTTATAATCCTGTTTCTGCGCGGAAAAAGAACGGGAATACTGCGTGTTTTCGGACGCATCTCAGAAATCACGCCGCCTTGACGTATTAGCTTTTCATACAATCCAATATTTTCCCGTGGATAACATATATCAACGCCACCGCCTAGCACTGCATATGAACTGCCTGTCTCAAGCGCTGCCTTTTGGCTGCAGCAGTCAATGCCATATGCCATCCCGCTTACGATCTGTGCACCTGCCGCTGACAGCTCTCTTGCGATTTCCTCTGCACACTCCTTCCCATAGCTGCTGCACGCACGCGCTCCTACAATTGCAATTTTAGGAAAATCAGACTTTGGAAGATTCCCCTTCACAAAAAGCCCAATCGGACGGTCTGCCACTTCCTTTAAAAGCACCGGATACTCTTCATCCTCTATTGTAACAAAACGAATTCCTGACTGTGAAAGCTTTTCGTATTCCTCCTCTATTGTTTTTTCCATTGCGCAGGCTTCATGATAAATTCTTTGCTCCCTTGCAGTAAATCCCATTTGAACAAGCTTTTCATCACTTTGTCCAAAAACCTCACTCGTACCGCCAGCCTCCTCAATTAAACGGCGCACCTTAATAGGTGTAATCATCTGAAGGCATGTACACCAGTAATATGCTTTTTTTCGCTCCATTTTACATATCCCCCCAATATTTTCGATCAATACTCCGATAGCTTATCGCCTCTGCCAAATGTGCTTCTTTAATCTGCTCACTTCCCTCAAGATCGGCAATTGTTCTTGAGACACGCAAAATCCGATCTCTTGCACGAACACTAAGACCCATTGACTCAAATGCCTGACGAAGAAGTTCTTCTTTTTGCTGGTCAAGATTACAATATTTTGAAAGTCTTGATCCCTTAAGCTGCGAATTAAATAATATTCCCTCATCCTTATAGCGCATGCGCTGACGATTAATTGCCTCTGTGACACGTGCACGCATAGACGACGAATCCGCTCCCTTTTTTGCCTTTGACAAATCATCAAATTTTACTGCAAAGGCCTCCGTGCAAATGTCAATACGATCAAGCATCGGTCGTGAAATACGGTCTCTATAACGTCTGATCTCACCCACACTGCATCGGCAGCGGCTTCTGTCTGGAAAATAGCCGCACGGACACGGATTCATCGCTGCAACTAGCATAAATTCTGCCGGATAACTGCAGCTTCCATTGACACGGCTTATTGTGACCTTTCCATCTTCTAACGGCTGCCTCATAATATCTAGTGTGTCACGCTTAAACTCTGCCAGCTCATCCAAAAACAATACTCCATGGTGTGCCAGACTAATCTCTCCTGGCTTTGGAAATCTCCCTCCTCCAGCAAGTGCAGTCGCTGAAATTGTGTGGTGCGGACTTCGAAACGGACGCTTTTTTATAAGTCCCTCCTTGTAATCAAGAAGTCCGGCTACACTATAAATCTTTGTCACCTCAAGCTGCTCTTTATATGTCATTTCGGGCATAATTGTAGGTATTCTTTTTGCACTCATGCTCTTACCAGAACCTGGTTGTCCAATATATAAAAGGTTATGAAAACCTGCTGATGCCACCATCGCTGCACGCTTCATGCGTTCTTGTCCATAAAGCTCATCATAGTCAAGCGAATCGTCTTCTTTGTCAGAAGTCTCATAAAGAACTGCCTGTCTGTTTTCTTCAAGCCGATCTGGATTATTTAACAGTTCCACAATTTCCTTTAACGTTTTCGTCCCGTAAACAACTGTCTCCTGCAGACAGGCAGCTTCCTTCGCATTTTCCTTCGGCACAACTGCCTTTTTTATCCCTGCCTTCTGTCCGCATTCTGCCAATACAAGCGTGCCGTTTACAGGACGTATTTTTCCGTCAAGCCCCAGCTCTCCAATAAATATTTTATTTTCCAATTCATCCATGCGCACAAAGCCTGCAGCAGCAAGCACTGAAAGCGCAATAGGCAGATCAAAATAGTTGCCCTGCTTTCTTAAATCGGCAGGTGAAAGATTGACCGTGATATGGCTTGGTGGCAGTCGAAAACCTGAATTTTTAAGTGCTGTTCGCACCCGCTCTCTTGCCTCCTTCACCTCTGCCCCAAGATAGCCTACCATATCAAACATTGGAAGTCCATCGCTGATATCTGCCTCCACACACACAAGAATACCCTCGATTCCATTTGTTGTTCCCGTATACACTTTTGCAACCATTGCTTTACCCTTTCCTGTTCATTTTAAATAATTTTTTGTTTTTGAACGCACAAAGACAACCTATTTTTCTTTTGTGTATAATCACTCCTGTTCGAAGTGTTCTTCGATCCAAGAAAGAATATCCTTCTGAACCTGTTTTCTTTCTGTCTCATGAAGAAGCTCATGACGCATTCCCGGATAGAGCTTCATTGAAACATCATGTATCCCCGCCTTTTTATAACGGTCATACACGCGCGTCACGCCCTTTCCAAATTCGCCTATTGCATCATCCCTGCCTGACAAAAGAAGAATTGGCAGTCTCTTTGGAATTTTTGTTATTCCTTTATTTTGAGCAAGTTTCATCAAAATTCGGAAGAAATCAAGATATGCACTTACAGTAAACTGAAAGCCGCAATATTCATCACCGTGATAACGATCCACCTCATCTTGATTGCTGCTTAACCAGCTTGTGCATTCCTTTTCAAAAAAATAGTGATCGTTACTATCTAACATCAGATAATTAATAAGATCACTCCTGTAAAAATCACCGCGAAGCACACGTGTAAAGCCCGCCACTACAAGACCAAACGCTACCTTTAGCTTTCCTGGATCTCCTGTTCCCATTAAAATTGCACCATCAATCTTAGAGCCATACTGTATAATATACTGTCTGGATACAAATGATCCCATGCTGTGGCCAAGCAATACAATATGACTATCTGGATACTGCTTTCTAATGTAAGCTGTCACACGTGCAACATCTGTAACAAGACAGCGATCTCCATTTTTCTTGGCAAAAAAGCCAAACTGTGAGCTAGTCGGCGCACTTTTTCCATGACCAAGCGTATCATGGCCAATTGCGCCGATACCGTGCGCATTCAAGTATTGTGCCAGCTCCTCATAACGCCCCATATGTTCCACCATACCATGTGTCATCTGAACGATAAGACCTGGCTTTGGTTGGTCTTTTGGCATCCAGATATACAAATGCAGACGATCTCTTCTGCTGCTTGAATCAATATACTTTTCTTTCATTTTCCGTGCCTTTCTGTGTTTTACATCATCAAAAAGCTTCTTAACTTCTCAAGTGCACTCTTTTCAATGCGGCTGACATACGATCTTGAAATACCAAGCACACTTCCCACCTCTTTTTGTGTGTGAACGAGATGTCCGAAAAGTCCATAGCGAAGAACCACTACTCGCTTTTCTTTAGGAAGAAGCACCGTCTGGATTCCCCTGTGCAGACGACATATATCCTCCTTTTTGCAGTAATGCTCCGAGGCATCACATTCACCAGATTCAATCACATCAAAAAGATGAATCTCATTTCCTTCCTTATCCGTTCCTATTGGTTCATATAAGCTGACTTCACGGCTCATCTTTTTTTCTGCACGCAGCAGCATCAGTATCTCATTGTCAATACATTTTGCCGCATAGCTCGACAATCGATTTCCCCTTGAAACATCAAAAGTGTTGACCGCCTTTATAAGACCAATCGTTCCGATTGACAACAGATCATCCGTCTCCTTATCTGTAAATGCATATTTTTTGATAATATGAGCCACTAGACGCATATTATGCTCAATCAAAAGAGTCCTCGCCTCAGATGATCCCTGATTCATCTGCCTAAGATACTCCTTTTCCTGTGCCGCCGTAAGAGGTTTCTTGAACGTCTCCAAGCAAAATCCCCCGCTATGCACCTTTCTATATCATATGCAGTGACTCATTATTTCGTGCTTTTTTACCTTGCTTATACAGTTACCGGAATCTCACTTTCAGCCTCTTCTTTAAATTCCATGATCTGCTCCGGTGCTGCCTGAGGCAGTTCTGCTACAGATGACACACCAAAGCAGCGTAAGAACTCTTCTGTCGTAGCAAATAATACAGGACGTCCTGGCGCATCAAGTCTTCCAATTTCTTCAATCAGATCATAATCCATAAGCTTTGCGATTGCATGGTCTGACTTCACACCTCGGATACGCTCAATTTCACCTCTTGTGACAGGCTGCTTGTACGCCACAATAGAGAGCGTTTCAAGCACTGAATCACTTAAAACCTGCTTTTGCGGTCTTGAAGCAATGCGTATCAAATACTCATAATACTGCGGCTTTGTGCAAAGCTGAACACTATCTTCCAAAAAGACAAGCTGAATGCCTCTTTGCTTTACACTGTA
>QWCH01008017.1_pt1 | contig 11877 bp, 9 predicted proteins | sample 1972671 | NCBI WGS metagenome assembly QWCH01 (sample SAMN09866713, study PRJNA288562) | Human gut metagenome isolate term3_stool, whole genome shotgun sequencing... | isolation source: gut | host: Homo sapiens | place: USA: California | reverse complement strand
ATTTGAGGAAGTATGGCTTGCAAAAGAAGACAAAGAACTTTATGAGGCACACAGCAGAGAGGATGTCCGTCATATTTTTACACAGGATGAGCTTTTCCCGGTAAAAGAAAATTGCAGTTATTTTGAGAGTGAGATGGTATTTGAGATTGGTGACAGACCGGTGCGTGTGGTAAGGACACCGGGACATTCTGTCGGATCAGTATGTTTCCTTGATGAAAAGAACAGATGGATGTTCACCGGGGATACCTGCTGTAAGGCTCATGTACTGCTCCAGATGGAATTTGCGGCACCGATGCAGACCTATAAGAAATCACTGGAAAAGCTGATCGCTATGGAATCTCTCTACGATATTACCTGGCCAGGACATCATATCAAACCGGTCGAGAAACAGGTGATACATGATTTCCTGACAGCTGTGGAAGGAATTACAGGTGGCACAATGGAAGGTGCCTGGACCGAGCTTCCTATGGGCAAAGCAAGACTGTTAGAGTATAAAGAAATCGGAATCGAATATTAGATAAAGTATGAGGCAAGAGATGTTTTAATCTTTTGCCTTTTTGGTTGCATGAAAATTTAAAAGAGGCTATACTTTTTTGTATATTTCATATTCATCAAAAATGTATGAAGTTTTTACAGATAGAATAGGAAGGACTTTTCCATGGACATCAAAGACTGCATTATTTATGAAAAAACAATCCCTGCCCACCCGGCAGTATATGACGATTTCCCGGAGAATCTTCTGCCGGAGCTGGCGGAGTACCTGAAGTCGCACGGAATCGGGAAGCTATACTGTCATCAGACGGAAATGTTTGAGAAAGTGACTTCCGGGAAGAATGTTGTTATCACAACATCAACGGCGAGCGGCAAGACCTTGAGTTTTTTACTTCCGGTTTTACAGGATATTTTGAAAAATCCGCTGACAAGGGCAATTTTCATTTACCCGACCAAGGCACTTGCGGCAGACCAGTACCGTGCGATTGCACCGTATCTGGAATATTTTGGAGAGAACCGTATTGTGGCGGGCGTGTATGATGGGGATACGCCGGTGGCGGAGCGTACAAGAATCCGGCAGAGTGCCAATATCATATTGACAAACCCGGAGATGGTGAATGGGGCATTTCTGCCGAATCACAGCAAATACGGGTTTGATTTTATTTTTTCCAATTTAAAATACATTGTGATCGATGAGCTGCATACCTATCGTGGAGCGTTCGGTTCGCATCTGGCAAATGTGTTCCGCAGACTTTCAAGAGTATGCCGTTATTATCATTCCAATCCGCAGTTTCTTTGCAGTTCTGCTACGATTGCCAATCCGGTGGAGCTTGCAGCAGAGATCTGTGGAAAGCAGTTTGCACTTGTGGATAAGGACGGCTCACCAGCAGCAGAACGTGGATATTATCTCATCCAGCCGCCGAAGATCATGGGGAAAGACGACAACTATTATGGGCAGGTTCGCATTACGACAGTGGCGGCAGAACTTTTGCCGGAGCTGATGGATGAAGGAAAAAATTTTATTGCGTTTACGAAGTCCAGAAAGAATGTGGAGATCGTCTTAAAAGAGACGAGAGATCATTTGGAAGCGGAGGGATTTTTAGGCACGCATAAGCCGGATGAAATCTCCGGTTATCGTGGCGGTTACACGCCGCTTGAGCGGAAACAGATTGAAAATCAGATGATCTCGGGAGAACTGATGGGACTTGTTTCCACGAATGCATTAGAACTTGGAATTGATATCGGAAAGATCAGTACCACGGTGTTAGTCGGTTATCCGGGCACCAGAGCCTCATTCTGGCAGCAGACAGGGCGTGCCGGAAGAAGCGGGAAAAGGAGCTGCAACTATCTAATTCTCGACAATCAGCCGTTTGACCAGTACATTGCACTTGAGCCGGGCTGGCTGTTTGAGGGAAGCAGTGAAAATGCTGTGATCGATAAGAATAATCTGATCATTGAGCTGGCGCATATCCGTGCGGCAGCAGCGGAGATTCCTTTGACGCTTGATGATATTTCCCTGTTTCCGGATCTTGGCGAGGCAATCCCGGTACTTCTCCGCGCTGAGGAACTGTCGAGCCACAATGGAAAATTTGCGTGGTCTGGCGGTGAGTTCCCGGCGGGTGATTTTTCCATGCGCAATATTGACGAGAAGCGCTATAAGCTTCTGCACAAGGACAGCGGAAAAGAAATCACAGAGATGGACGAGAGTCAGGCGTTCCGCGAGCTTCACGATGGTGCGGTCTACATGCATGACGGTGTTGCTTATCAGGTGACAAAGCTTGACCTTGAGAGCCGGACTGCCTATGCAGTGCCTTTTAATGGAAATTATTATACGGTCGCGGCAGGGGAAGCGAATGTGAAGATAGTTCACGAGAGTAAAAATATGCCGCTTGCGCGCACAGAGCTTCATTTTGGCGATGTCAATGTGAGCGATTACGTTTATATGTTTAAGAAAATGCAGTTTCACAATCATCAGAATCTTGGCTATGAGCAGTTACCGAAGGCACTCTCCAAAGACTATGATACGGAGAGTACCTGGATGCGTGTGCCGGAGAATGTCGTGAAGGTGTACCGGGGATTGATCCAGGTGAATGAGAATACGAAAATGGTGCGGAACAATTATTATGAGGGCGTCTGTTTTGCACTGAAAAATGCTGCCCGGATGGTGACCATGACGGAGCAGGAGGATATTGGAGTTATCACGTCGGCGAATGCACTGGAACTTGCGTTTGACACAAGCTCGGACGTAGACATTTATTTTTACGATAAGTATGTGGGTGGACTTGGATTCTCTGAAAAGATTTATGATAATATGGAAGATATTATCCAAAATGCAGTGAAGCTTGTAAAAGGCTGTGGATGCAAAGATGGCTGTGCCGCCTGTGTGGGAGATCACAGGCTTGACAGGCAGATGGTACTTTTCGGACTGGAAAACCTGCTGGAACACTGGGATGTCCCGATGGGAGTGAAGACTGCAGAGCATGCGCCGTCCACGTTCCGGAGAAAAGAGTTCTCGTTTGAAAAGTTAGGAGAGCAGTGGCAGGAGTTCTGCAAAAAGATTAGTGAAAACGGAGAGAACTTTGCCGCATTTTTACAGACCGTTCCGGCGGTCGAAGTGAGAGAGCGGATGCTGATCTTAAAATTATCCAGCGCCTTTTATGCAGACTGGGTGATGGAGCCGGGAAACCGCGAGTGCCTTAAGAATATTATCAGTTATTATGCGGATGTGCCGGTTGGATTCCAGATCCAGGTGGCACTCGCAGATGAAGTGAGAGAGCCGGATAAGGACGCGATGGAGAAGATGGGGCGGAGGTTAAAATGAAAACAAGAGAAGAAGCAACAAAATACGGACTGTCATTTCCAGACACTTATCTGGAAACGCCGTTTCATGATCCAAACTGGGAGTTAGTGCGTGTGCATGGAAGCAAAAAGGCATTTTTGTGGGTATATGAGCGGAACGGATACATCAATCTGAATGTGAAAGTGTGCCCGGAGTGGCGCGATTTCTGGAGGGATGCCTATGCGTCCGTGCTTCCGGGATATCATCAGAATAAAGAACACTGGAATACGATCATTTTAGATGGGACAATCCCGGATAAGGATGTGAAGCAGATGATTGCAGAAAGCTATGACATTATCACAGACAGTCCGACAAAGCGTATTTATGAGGCGGTGAAAACCATTCCAAAAGGTAAAGTGGCAACTTACGGCAGGGTGGCAGAGCTTGCCGGAAATCCGAGAATGTCCAGAGCTGTCGGAAATGCCCTGCACCATAACCCGGACCCGGAGCATATCCCATGTTACCGTGTTGTGAATTCCAAGGGAGAATTAGCAGGGGCTTTCGCCTTTGGAGGGGAGCATGTGCAGGAAGAACTGCTGAAAGCAGAAGGCATTGAAGTGGTGAATGGCAGGGTGAATTTAAAGAAATATGAAATTTAAAGAAAATTACACACAACAGCTACAACGTCTAAATGAATACCAGAAAGCAGCCGTTTTCGATGAGAGCAGCGCCTGTCTTGTGAACGCCAATGTGGGAAGCGGTAAGACGACGGTTCTTATCACAAAGGTCATGTATCTGCATTACGAGAAGCAGATTCCATATGAGCAGATGGTTGTTCTGACTTTTACGAATAAGGCTGCGGATGAGATCAAAGAGCGTCTGTATGCGCTGGAGCCGGAGATCACAGAGGAACAGTTGTGGGGCTTTGGAACATTTCACAGTGTGTGTCTTACGATGTTGAAGAAAATGCTTCCGGTGGAAAAATTGGGTTATACTAAAGAATTTATGGTGCTGGATCCGGACGAAGAACTTGAGATGGCAGAGCAGTTGATCTTAACTTATCAGCTGAAAATCAAATATAAGAACCGGCTGAAAAAGCGTCTGGAACAGAAAAACAGCAAATATCAGGATGATATTGAAAAATTAAAGGCATTGCTAAAGGAAGAGAAGATACGTCAGGATAAAATGACGTTTGACGAGCTGCTGGAAAACACATGTAAATTGGTGAAGATGTCAGCAGAAATAGAAGAAGTATCAAAAAAGAATGCGAACTTGCAAGACAACGAGAATACAAGAATGCAAGATATCTCCTGGATCATCGTGGACGAAGTTCAGGACAGCGATGAGAAACAGTTAGAGCTCATCGACTGCCTGAAAAAACCACAGACCTGTTTTTTCGCAGTAGGTGATCCGAATCAGGTCATTTACAGTTGGCGTGGAAGTGCTTTTCATATTTTTTATCAGCTGAAGACCAAGTATCAGGCAACGGAGCTGACACTTCCGGTAAATTACCGTTCCAGCAGTGAAATCCTTGCAGTGGCACGGTGCTTTATGCAGCAGGGAGGCACATTGCAGGGCGGCAGAGAGAGCGGTGATAAAATTCAGATCCGGAATATGTATGATCCGTTTCAGGAGGCCGATTATCTTGCAGGCACGATCAGGGAACTGCATGCATCAGGGCTTCCATACCGGGAAATAGCGGTATTTTACCGTTTGCAGAATCAATCGGAAATTTTTGAACATGTTTTTGAAAAAGAAGGCATTCCATTTGAAGTTTCGTTAAAAAAGACTGTGAAAGACATCCCGGTTCTGGACTGGCTGATCAAGGTACTGCGTTTTTCTGTCAATCCGAAAGATAAAAGCTCCGGTATTGCAGTGCTTGCGGATAAGAGATACGGGCTCGGCATGTCGGTGAAAGAAGCGGAAAAAGCAATTGATAGTTTGTGTGAAACTCGAAAAATGCAGATAGAGACTCCACAATCAGAGAAGAAAAAAATAAAATCAGATATCCGTAAGCAAATGCGTGGATTTTCGCAAGCATATTTCAACGCTCAATCCACAACAGCCGAAAACCTCTGGAGTTATTTTTCTCTGGAAAATCATCTCCACCCAACGACAGCTTCGTATGTAGAAGACAGAACCTGCGTCATGGACTTTTTGGAGCGCATGACCATCTATCAGAAAGAACAGCAGAAAAATGTCGTGGAAGGTTTTTCGGAATTTTTGAATATGGCGTCTTTGTATGGAACGAATATTTTGAAAAAAGAGATACATAATGAAAACGATACTGTAAAGCTTATGACACTTCATGCATCCAAAGGGTTGGAGTTTTCCCATGTTTTTATCACAGGTGTGAATTATGGACTGATTCCTTTGCAGACCAAAAGTTTTGAGGAGGAAGAGGAGGAGCAGCGTCTCTTTTTTGTCGGCATCACAAGGGCGAAGGAACATCTGGAACTTTCCTATTACACAAGTCCGGGACAGTACCGGGCAGCACCCGGACCGAGCAGATATCTGCGCATGATACCGGGAAATCTGATCGAAGGACAGGAGAAGGAGCGGGAGTCTTCGGCAACGCATTTACAGGATCTGAAACGCCAGATCCTTGCAGAGCGTGCAAATCAGTCAGAGCATATAGAACTGCAAGAAGCCGGCAAAATATCAGGGGGAAAAAATCCATCGGCGAATACAGGAACAAAGAATATTTCAGTAGGAAATGAAGCAGTAACCACACAAAAACGCCGCGTCCGTCATCCAAAATACGGCACCGGTTCCGTGGTAAGAGAGGATGACATGATGATCACCGTTGATTTTGACGATTATGGGGAAAAAGAACTCATGAAAATGTTCGGCGGTCTGGAAGAATTGCCGTGATACTTATATATTGTCAGGTATCGGGCGACTATGAAAAAGAATAGCGTACTTGTACAAAAAAGAAAACAATTCCTACCTTGACAAGGGGAAATAATGAGTTATAATACTTATATCATATCAAATAACTAGGAAATATCAATTACAAACTAATTCAGAGATAGAAAGAGGTACAAAGATATGAGTAAACTGATTTACTTAGATAATGCAGCAACAACGCAGGTATATCCGGAAGTGTTACAGGAGATGCTTCCATATTTTTCAGAAGTATATAGCAATCCATCTGCAATTTACAGTTTTGCATCTGAGAGCAAAAAGGCGGTTGATAAAGCAAGGACTTCCGTGGCAGAACTGATCAATGCGAAGACAGATGAGATTTATTTTACAGGCGGCGGCAGCGAGTCTGATAACTGGGCATTAAAGGCAACCGCAGACGCTTATGCGTCCAAAGGAAAACACATCATCACAAGCACGATCGAACATCACGCGATCCTTCACACCTGTGCTTACCTGGAGAAAAAAGGTTTTGAGATCACATATGTGAACGTTGACGAAAACGGTAAAGTAAAACTGGACGAGTTAGAGGCAGCAATCCGTCCTGATACAATCCTGATTTCCATAATGACAGCAAATAACGAGATCGGAACCATCCAGCCGGTCAGGGAGATTGGACGTATCGCACATGAACATGGCGTATTATTCCACACGGACGCTGTACAGGCATTTGGACATATTCCGATCGATGTGGACGAGATGAACATTGATATGCTGAGTGCCAGCGGTCACAAGATCAACGGACCAAAGGGAATCGGCGTAATGTATATCAGAAAAGGCGTGAAGATTCTTTCCTTCAGTAGAGAAAACGTAGAGCCGGAACTCTGAACGTACCGGGTATCGTAGGTATCGGCAAAGCAGCCGAGATCGCAAAAAATACCATGGCAGAGAGAAGTGCAAAAGAGATCAGCTTAAGAGATCATCTGATCGACCGTATTTTAACAGAAATCCCATATGTGAGATTGAACGGTGACAGACATGACCGTCTGCCAAACAACGTAAACTTTGCATTCCAGTTTATCGAAGGCGAGTCTTTACTGATCAAGTTAGACATGGCAGGTATCTGCGGTTCCAGCGGTTCTGCATGTACTTCCGGATCCTTAGACCCATCTCATGTACTGTTAGCCATCGGTCTGCCTCATGAGATCGCACATGGTTCCCTGCGTCTGACCTTAAGCGAAGAGAACACAATGGAAGAAATGGATTATGTAGTGGAGCAGATCAAGGAGATCGTTTCTTACTTAAGAGGTATGTCTCCTTTATACGAAGATTATATGAGACGCACAAAAGAAAAATAAGTATAGGTAAATAACCAACCATCAGGAGGAATTTTTTCATGTATTCAGAAAAAGTAATGGACCATTTTCAGCATCCAAGAAATGTGGGAGAAATAGAAGACGCCAGCGGCGTAGGAACTGTAGGAAACCCAAAATGTGGTGACATCATGCGTATCTACTTAGATATCGATGACAACCAGATCATCCGTGACGTAAAGTTTAAGACTTTCGGCTGCGGCGCTGCAGTTGCAACCAGCAGTATGGCTACTGAATTAGTAAAAGGAAAGACTGTTCAGGAAGCAATGGAAGTTACCAACAAGGCAGTTATGGAAGCATTAGATGGACTTCCACCGGTAAAGGTACACTGCTCCCTGTTAGCAGAAGAAGCCATCCACGCAGCTTTATGGGACTATGCTCAGAAAAACGGTATTAAGATCGAAGGATTAGAGCAGCCTAAGGAGAACATCGGCGAAGAGGAAGAAGAGGAAGAGTATTGAGTAGAAAAGTAGTAGTAGGCATGTCAGGAGGAGTTGACTCCTCCGTGGCAGCCTGGCTGTTAAAAGAACAGGGTTACGACGTCATCGGCGTGACCATGCAGATATGGCAGGATGAGGATACCCTGGTTCAGGAAGCAGAGGGGGGCTGCTGCGGCTTAAGCGCTGTAGATGATGCCCGCCGTGTTGCTATGGACTTGGGTATCCCTTATTATGTCATGAATTTTAAAAATGAGTTCCGCACCCAGGTCATGGATTATTTTGCTGCGGAATATATGGCAGGACGTACCCCAAATCCATGTATCGCCTGCAACCGTTATGTAAAATGGGAGTCTCTGCTTCGCCGCAGTCTTTCCATTGGAGCAGATTACATTGCTACCGGACATTATGCGAGGATCGAACAGCTTCCAAACGGCAGATATGCCATTAAAAAGTCAGTAACTGCAGCAAAGGACCAGACTTATGCCCTTTATAACCTGACCCAGGAGCAGCTTTCACATACCTTAATGCCGGTAGGAAACTATCACAAAGACGAGATCCGCGATATGGCGCAAAAACTGGGACTTCCGGTAGCTTCCAAGCCGGACAGCCAGGAAATCTGCTTTATCCCGGACCATGACTATGCATCCTTTATTGAAGAATACACAGGAAAGACCATGGAACCAGGCAATTTCGTAGATTTAGATGGAAATGTGCTGGGACGCCATAAAGGTATCTCCCATTACACCGTAGGCCAGCGAAAAGGTTTAAACCTTGCTATGGGATATCCGGTCTTTGTAGTAGCTATCCGTCCGGAGACAAATGAAGTTGTACTGGGAAATGGCCAGGATGTATTTACAGATGTAGTCCGCTGCAACAAGTTAAACTGGATGGCATTAGAAGGTGTTGGAGAGGAAGAGATTTCTGTCAATGCCAAGATCCGCTACAGTCACAAAGGCGCACCATGTAAGATCCGCCGGATCGGAGAAGACATGGTAGAATGCCGTTTTGAAGAGCCGGTACGTGCTGCAACACCTGGACAGGCAGTTGTATTCTACCAGGATGATTATGTAGCAGGCGGAGGCACGATCTTATGAGAAAAAGAAGAGAAAAAGTCAGTGTAAAGGCAGCTGCCATTATCCTTGGAGCAGCGCTTTTGACAGCAGGCTGTTCCGGGTATCAGTCCAGCGAAGAACTGAGGAAAAATGCGGAAAACGTTCAAGCTGAAATTGTGCCTGGTGAGGAAAACGAAACTGAAAATGGTTCTGACGAAGCAATCGGCGAAAAAGCAGAAAAAGAAAACACGGAAGCATCTGTTAAACAGGGCAGCAATCCCACCGCAGAGATCATCCAAAGCGAAACAGAACGCACCACAGCCCCGGCGCCGGAGTTTAAAACGGTTTCCGATACCGTTTATGTAAAGACCAACGGCGGAAGTGTCCGTGTCCGTTCTTCCTGCGACACTTCAACCAGTGATAACATTGTAGCAAATATTGGAAATGCAACAGAACTTACCCGTACAGGTACCAGCGAAAAATGGGACAGAGTGGAATATGAAGGAAAGACAGTCTATATTTCTTCTGACTTTGTGACCACAGAAGTTCCAAAGGAGCCGGAGACAAGCGCAGCTTCTTCTAATGCAGCTGCAGATGGACAGGTGACATTAAATTCTTCCTGGAAATACGCGGATTTTGCCAAAATAAAATCCGGGGCAGCAGTCCTTTACCGCAGTACAGCTTCTGAAAAGAAGAATAAGGTGATCGCAGTGAATGCGGGTCACGGAACAAAAGGTGGAACTTCTGTAAAGACCCAGTGTCATCCGGATGGAACAGCCAAAGTTACAGGGGGTACTACAGGTGCAGGTGCTACTTCTGCAGTAGCTGTTTCCACAGGAATGACATTTTCTGACGGAACAGCAGAGAGCAAGGTAACACTGGCTATGGCAAAAGTACTGAAAGACAAGCTTTTGGCAGCGGGCTATGATGTACTGATGATCCGTGACGGGGAAGATGTGCAGTTAGACAACATTGCAAGAAGTGTGATTGCCAATAACGCAGCAGACTGCCATATTGCTCTTCACTGGGACTCTACAACCAGCAACAAAGGCGCATTTTACATGAGCGTTCCAGATGTGGCTTCCTATAAGAACATGGAACCGGTCAAGTCCCACTGGCAGCAGCACAACGCACTGGGAGCAAGCCTGGTAGAAGGCCTTAAGAGCGCAGGTGTGAAGATCTTTTCCGGCGGTTCTATGGCAATGGATCTGACACAGACTTCTTATTCTACCGTACCTTCTGTTGATATTGAGCTGGGAGACAAGGCGTCTGATCATTCACAGAGCACCTTAAACCAGTTAGGAGATGGCCTGGTAGCAGGTGTAAAAGCTTATTTCGGACAGTAGTATGTAACTTCCCGCATCCTGTGCGGGAATGGTGTAGTTGCTTTGCATGGGGAATGTAAAGTTAACGCTATATAGCAGAAAGGAGTTACGTTATGAGAAAGGTAAAACGTTTTGCAGCAATCGTCCTTACAGTAGCACTTTTAAGTCCTACGACTGCCTATGCAGGCAATGTGGAAGATGCCAAAGCTCTTTATGAGCAGGTAACAGAAAAGCAGAAATCCGTTACGGATATGAATGCTTATTATGATTATCAGATCCATCTTTCCGGCAGTGCCTTAGAAGGCGTGGAAGATCTCAGCAATATGCGTCTGGAAATGAATGTGCGGATGAACCATTTAACAGACATGGGAAATCTGCAGTACAGCAGTTACAGCCGTGCCACAGTACCTGGACAGGAACCGATGATCAGTACCATGTATTATAAAGATGGTACCTGCTACATGGAAACTGCCGGAACGAAGATCAAATATCCTATGGATCTGACACAGATGGCGGAACAGATCAGCAGTCAGACAATGATGCTGGCTTCAGGACAGGCGCAGGAAGATCTGATGACAGATTTCCGCCTGTGGACAGAGGGAGAAGACCAGGTAATTGGTTTTGTGATCCAGGGAAGCAAGATGACCGATTATATGGATCAGTTATTCGGCAGTCTGGGAATGGGAAGTGCCCTGCTTTCTGAAAGCGGCATCACCATGAAATTTTCAGATATCCCATGTGAATATGTAGTAGATCCAAACGGTGACTGCATTAAAATGCGTATGAAGATGAACATGGAAATGGGAGTAGAAGGAAAGAATATTGCCATTGACATGGACGGGGATGTAGGAATTGCAGATCCAGGCAGTCCTGTAGAGATCAATTTCCCGAATTTAAGTGAATATAAGGATATGTCAGAGGCTTTTGCAAGATAAACAGGCCTGGTGATTGCGTCCTTTCGGGGAATGTGGTACAATCATACCCAATGAAGCAGATGTTTTTCTGAAAATTGCAGGAAAACATTAAAGTAGCAAAGGAGATTAAAACTGGAATGAGTGAGACACCGAATACAATTACGGCCATTAAGAAGGAACTTCTTATGCGCCTTGGACATGATGCAGATATTTTCGCCCTGATCTCTCTGTGTACAAGAGAGCCATACGTAGTATGTGATGAGGAGACCTTTGATGATGAGGTATTCTTATTCCTGGACGAAGAAGAAGCAAAAAAAGAAGCTGCAAAACTGGCAGAGGAGAAAGTACCTGTTACAGTTGCCAAGATCAATGGAAAAGATATGCTGGTATTCTTTACCGGTCTGTATACACTGGGTGTAAATGCCCTGGTGGTAACTGACAAGGGAGAGAAGGCTTCCATGCAGATAAGCGACATTGTAAAGCGCAAATCCCCGGAAGATATGCCACAGGGAACTGTATGGGTAGAAAATCCGGCCTTACATCTGACAGCTGCTTATCTGGCACAGGAAATGCGCCGTCCGGCTGCATCTGCAGATAAGGAAAGAATGGCTGAATTAAACGAAGAGCTGACTGCTGA
>QWCH01013482.1_pt1 | contig 11889 bp, 9 predicted proteins | sample 1972671 | NCBI WGS metagenome assembly QWCH01 (sample SAMN09866713, study PRJNA288562) | Human gut metagenome isolate term3_stool, whole genome shotgun sequencing... | isolation source: gut | host: Homo sapiens | place: USA: California | reverse complement strand
ATCATTCCTTCACTGAGGATTCCGGCAAGTTTGGCTGGTTTCAGGTTCGTAACGACCATGACTTTCTTTCCAACCATCTCTTCTGCACTGTAGTGAGATTTGATTCCGGATACGATCTGGCGTACCTGGCTTCCGATTTTAACCTGAGAGCAGAGAAGTTTACGGGATTTCTTTACTTCTTCGCAGGCGATAATCTCACCAACCTGGAACTGAAGTTTTCCGAAATCGTCAAATGTGATCTCTGGTTTTGCTTCAATATCAATCACATTTTCTTCTTTTTTCTCTTCAACCGGTTCTGCTTTCTTTGGATGAAGTTCTTCTACTTTTGCAAGCACTTCTTTGAGGTCAAGACGCGCAAACAGGATCTCCGGTTTCTCTGTTACTTTGTTTCCTGACGGATAGAGTCCGAAGGTCTTGAGATCTTCCAGAGTACGTTTTTCTGCATTCAGCTGTGCAAGAATACGTTCTGTTGTTTCCGGCATGAAGGCTTCCAGAAGAGTTGCACCTATTGTGATTCCTTCGACCAGATTGTAGAGAACTGTTGCCAGACGGTCTTTCTTTGCTTCATCTTTTGCAAGCGCCCATGGCATAGTTTCGTCAATATATTTGTTCAGACGTTTAAACAGAGTAAAGACTTCTGTCATTGCATCTGCGACACGCAGTTTGTCCATCTTCTCGGCAACTTTGCCCGGAACAGCCAGTGCAAATGCTTTGAGATCCTCGTCAACCGGCTCAACAACACCTTTGTTTTCTACAAGACCTCCAAAGTATTTGTTGGACATGGAAATAGTACGGTTTACAAGGTTTCCGAGAGTATTTGCAAGCTCGGAATTCAGTCTCTCTACCATCAGTTCCCATGTGATGACACCATCATTTTCGAACGGCATTTCATGAAGTACGAAATAACGGACAGCATCTACACCAAAGAAATCTACGAGCTCATCTGCATAGATTACGTTTCCTTTGGATTTACTCATCTTTCCATCACCCTGGAGAAGCCACGGATGTCCAAATACCTGTTTCGGAAGCGGCAGGTCAAGTGACATCAGGAAGATAGGCCAGTAAATAGTATGGAAACGGATGATGTCTTTACCGATCAGATGCAGATCTGCCGGCCACAGTTTGTTGAACTGTTCGGAACTTTCGCCGTCGCAGTCATATCCGATTCCTGTGATATAGTTTGTCAGAGCATCCAGCCATACATAAACAACGTGTTTTGGATCGAAGTCTACCGGAATACCCCATTTGAAGGAAGTTCTGGATACGCAGAGATCCTGAAGTCCCGGAAGAAGGAAGTTGTTCATCATCTCGTTTTTACGTGATTCTGGCTGGATGAAATCCGGATGTGTATTAATGTAATCGATCAGACGGTCTGCATATTTGCTCATTTTGAAGAAGTATGCTTCTTCTTTTGCAGGAACGCATGGACGTCCACAGTCCGGACATTTACCGTCTACAAGCTGTGATTCTGTAAAGAAAGATTCACAAGGCGTACAGTACATTCCTTCGTAATGTCCCTTATAGATATCTCCTTTTGCATACATTTTCTTAAAGATCTTCTGAACCTGTTTTTCGTGGTCAGCATCTGTGGTACGGATGAATTTGTCATAAGATGTATTCATCAGATCCCAGATTCTCTTGATCTCACCGGATACGTTATCTACGAATTCCTTTGGTGTGATTCCTGCTTCTTCTGCTTTGAGCTCGATCTTCTGACCATGCTCGTCAGTTCCTGTCTGGAAAAATACATCGTATCCTTCCTGTCTCTTGTAACGTGCGATCGCATCTGCCAATACGACCTCATAGGTATTGCCGATATGCGGTTTACCGGATGTATAGGCAATCGCGGTTGTGATATAGTATTTATGCTTATCCATTTTATTTCCTCCTCGTTCATATATTTTATAGTAATACCCTACGGATTATCGTGCAAGCACGAACAGCATTTTAACCTTTGAAACCCAGGGTATAAAAAAACGCCCTCTCTATTCTATATAGAGAAGACGAGTCCTGCCCGTGTTACCACTTCTGTTCGTTCCTGCCTCGCGGTCAGAAACCTCATCGGGTGCGATTCCAGTCTGACATTCCAATCATTTCTATGATGATCTGTCGCTGTCATGATACCCTTCCGCTATAACAGGCGGTCCTGTTGCAGTCTGAATAGTTGCCGAACTATCATTTCCAACATATCACATGATTGCCTCATTGACATCGATGCTCATCTCGACTGCACCTCTCCCAAGCCATCTTCCATCTGCACCTGCACTTCCCTCTCAGCCACAGGAATCGAATGATTCTTTTTCATTCTGCACTACTCTTCTACTCATAGAATAGCAATTCTTCCATCGGGGAATTCTCTGTAATGTGGCCAGCAAATGTACTCTCTTGTTCGTTGAGTTTGCTTATATGCTGCGGAAATTCATGTTTCCGCTTCTTTAGAAATAGTAGCATATTTACCCATATTTGTAAACTGCGAATTTCGATGCCATAAATATGCATAATCCTACATATTTAGCACACACTACCTCCTGTCAGCATCCTCTATCTAACATGAGAATTGACTACCTGATGTTCCAATTGACGAACATATATTCTGAGTTGTATTATAAATTCAAGAAACAGTCCTTAAATTATCTGACACTAACTATTTCTATTTTTCCCAAAAGGAGGGATTTTTATGCAAGCTTTATCACAGACAAACACAGGCGATACCTGTACCATTAAATGGATGTTCGGTGTTCCGGAAATCCTTGAAACTATGAGAAACATGGACATCAAAGAAGGCAGCACCATCCAGGTTATTCAGAAATGCCGCGACTGGCTGATCATCGGAAGCAATAACCGCCGGCTGGCAGTTGGAAATGAAGTTGCGGATCGGATACAGGTTTAGGATTCAGCAAAAAAGACCTCCTTCTGATATCATTCAGAACAAGGTCTTTTATTATTATTTCATCTTAAATTCAATCGTCACCTTAAACAGATCCCCATCGAGATACAATCTGAACTCTCCACCCTGGAGCTGTACCAGATCCTTCGCGATCGACAGTCCCAAGCCGCTTCCTTCGGTATTTCGTGAAACATCACCGCGGATAAACCGCTCCGTCAGTTCATCTGCCGAGATATTCAGTGGCTGTGCGGAAATGTTTTTGAGGGAAAGCTGCACATTCGGTCGATCAACTTTTACATCCACATAGACTCTCGTATTTTCCATTGCATATTTCGATACGTTTCCAAAAACATTCTCCAGTACTCGCCAGAGTCTGCGTCCGTCTGCACAGATGATTGCTTCTTCTTCATCGAAATGGACCACCATCTTCAGGTTTCTTTCTTCAAATTTTTCCTCAAATTCTCCAATCACCTGGTTTACAAGTTCAACAAAATTGAGTTCTGTCATTTCCAGGGAGATATTTCCGGTACTTGCCTTAGAAGCTTCTACGACATCTTCTGTCAGTACTTTGAGGTGCTGTGCTTTATTCTCTAAAACATCCAGATATCCTCTGATTTTAGGATCTTCAGGATTTTCTCGTTTGAGAAGATCAATGTAATTTATGATCGAAGTCAGCGGAGTCTTAATATCATGAGGCTGCATCCAGTCCCTCTCCAATATGGTTGATATAATCTGCCACCTGTTCCTGTTCACCGGAAAGTTTTTCTGTTGGAATCTTGTATTGGAGTTCTCCGTCAGTGATCTTCTTCAGACCAGCGATGATCTGCTCTCTTCCCCAGGCTTTTTTTACAAGATAATAAAGAACTGCACAGTCCATTACAATCAGCAGAAGAAAAGCAAATGCTGAACCACCATTAACCGTCATTACATAAAACATAAACTGCAAAAATACAAAGATGCCAAATAACAAAATTATTTTGACCCTGCTGATCATATTGCCACCGAGAAAGACAACCAGATCATTACATTTAGAAAAACACTTTCTTACCAATATCAGAACGTGTCGGAGCAGGCTGTCTCTCCAGAGAGATCTTGCCTTGATCCTGCGAACCAGACTCAGCCAGCCGGTCAGGAACCATCCGCCACACCAGATTCCCAGGATGCTGAATCCCGTCACTTTCCAGACCATTCGTATGTCTTCAAAATCCATTGTCTGGACGATCACCGAAGTGCCCAGCAGCCAGATCATAAATATCATCCCTGCCACAATCTCGGTATACCATCTGTCCAGGAAATTCAGATGCACTTTCTCATCTTCATTGTTTCGTCCGGCCCCGATCGTCAGGATCACAAGTCCTGCAAGTGCCAGAACCAGTGACACTACAGAAATTACCATGATCGGTACCAGCCATGGTTCAAACTTCTCATAGACAAGTTTTTCCTGCTTGATCCTGTCTAATACCGGAAAATCTTTATCTACAGAAACGAAATAGAGATAATTTTCCTCACCAAGTCCTGTATTCTCGATCATGCTCTGCCAGTAAGATACTGTCCAGTCTGCGATATTGGAAAATCCCAGGGCACAGTCCTGCAGATCCGGAGCGATCAGCATAAGCGGATCACCACTGGAAGTCAGTTCATCCAGTTTTTTTGCATAATTTGCTGATGTGATGCCTTTTATATTGGTGTACACTTTATCGGATTTTGTGTCTACGTACATGTAGTTAACATTTGTTACACCTGTTGCATAAGTTTTCAGGACTTTTTCACCATAAGAAGCATCACTGTATTCAACCAGAGCCGTGTATAAATACTCATATGCCTTGCTGATATTTCCTTTCCATTCTTCACTGTTGTTTACAACATCAAGGATACTGTCCGCTCCATCCGGTTTGTACGCTTCTTTCAGTGGGGCATCGTTATTTCCACTGGATTCATAATTATACACATCTGTGTAAACAACATTCCCGTCCGCGTCGGTAACATATTCCACACCATCATTACGGATTCCTATGTTATCATTGGCGTCACCATAGTACGTATACTCTTTGCCGGAGAGTATGGCCAGTATATCCTTTGCATTCTCTGTCCATCCGTCTTCATCACTGCCAAAAACAAATTTCAGTTCACCAGTAGTAATCTTATCTGCAAAATCATTGTAGTACATATAGTAGTCGCTGCCATCCGGCTGACGGCAGATCAGAACATTTGCACTTCGATCCCAGGATGATTTCTTCGCCCAGTCATACAGATTCCCTGCCTTGTAGGCAAGTCCGGATGTGTTTTTGTGCGTCAGCGTCTTTCCCTTATTCAGCTCCGCAAGGTCAACCAGTTCTCCGTCGTCTGCCTGATCCAGGATTTCTCTCTCATTGATCGCATTAATGATCGTATGTGAAAGGCTGTACATATTATCCTGGAAGCTCTGGGAATCCACATAATTTTTGCTGTCCAATGGCTGAACGCCTTTGCTCATGATAAGCACGGATGCCCCGGCTCCCGTGCAGGCTACCGTCACAAAAACTATTGTCAGCAGCACCAGAAGCCCTTTTACACCGCTTTTTCTGTACCATCTTGTCTTCATTTATACCCCATTTCCTTTCTGCTAAATGACTCTGCTATAAACACAGGAGTTTTCCACAGGTCCATTCAGAAAATCAGATCTTTTCCACTTTATACCCAAGTCCCCACACAACTTTGAGGTAGCGCGGCTCCTTTGGATTGATCTCAATTTTTTCTCTGATATGTCGGATGTGAACCGCTACCGTATTATCTGCCGCGATCGCTTCCTCTTCCCAGATACTCTCATAGATCTGATTGATGGAAAAAACTCTTCCCTGATTTTTGACCAGAAAAAGAAGGATCCTGTACTCGATCGGTGTCAGTTTGACTGCTTCTCCATCGACAGTAACTTCCTTACGGTCATCATCGATCATCAGTCCGCCCGTCTCGTAAACATTTCCTCTCTTTTCTGCCATTGCACCCAGCTGCGTATATCTGCGAAGCTGGGATTTTACCCTCGCCATCAGTTCCAATGGGTTAAAAGGTTTCGTCACATAATCATCTGCGCCGACATTCAGTCCGAGGATCTTGTCTGTATCCTCTGATTTTGCAGATAAAATTATGATAGGAAGAGCGTTTTTTTCGCGGATCTTCAATGTTGCCCGGATTCCGTCCAGCTTCGGCATCATCACGTCGATGATCAGAAGATCCACCGGATTATTCTGCAAAACCCGGATCGCCTGTTCACCATCGTATGCTTTGAGAATGTGATGCCCCTCCTGTGCCAGATAGATTTCTATTGCCTCCACGATGTCCTTGTCGTCATCACATACCAGTATCTCTGCCATTTCCCCTGCCTCCTGTGTTTTCATGTTTTTACTATACTGCTTAAGAATTAATATCTATGGGGTAAAATATTAAGACTTTCTTATTTTTTTCGCTTTTCTATTGTATCAGAAAATCCGTCTGAAAAAAATATATTTTCCTTGTTGACAAATCTATACCATTATGATACAGTATAGTCACAACAAGAAAACAATAACAATTACTATTATTAAATAAAACAAACTTAATCAGAAAAGGAGATCAAGATTATGGCAAAATGGGTATGTAATGTATGTGGATATGTTTATGAAGGCGATGCTGCTCCGGAGGTATGTCCGCAGTGTAAAGCTCCTGCTTCCAAATTCACAGAGCAGAAAGGCGAGATGACATGGGCTGCTGAACATGTTGTTGGTGTTGCTCAGGGCGTGAGCGAAGATATTCTCGAAGACCTGAGAGCGAACTTCCAGGGTGAGTGCTCTGAGGTTGGTATGTATCTCGCAATGGCAAGAGTTGCCCACAGAGAAGGCTATCCGGAAATCGGTCTTTACTGGGAGAAAGCAGCTTACGAAGAAGCTGAGCACGCTGCTAAATTCGCAGAACTTCTCGGTGAAGTCGTTACTGACAGCACAAAGAAAAACCTTGAGATGCGTGTAGAAGCTGAGAACGGTGCTACTGCTGGTAAATTCGACCTGGCTAAACGTGCCAAAGCTGCTGATCTTGACGCTATTCACGATACAGTTCACGAAATGGCTAAGGATGAAGCAAGACATGGAAAAGCATTTGCCGGATTACTGAAGAGATACTTTGGTTAAGCTACAAGCCATGCAAAAATGTAACTGTATGACTCTGTGAGTTTACTCGCAAGAGTCTTTACAGATACATTTTTATACGGCGCCAGCCGTCCATGAGGAAGTAGCATAGCGAATTCCGAATGGTACATGGCTTATAATAATCCCGAATGGTACATGGCTTATGTAAAATATTGATTTACAGAAAGGAAACGATATATGGCCACGTTGAAATATAGTCGTCAGAGAGAATCGATCAAGGAATTTCTCATGACACGTAAAGATCACCCTACCGCAGATGTTGTTTATGAAAATGTAAGAAAGATTTATCCCAACATCAGTCTGGGAACCGTATATCGCAACCTCTCTCTGTTATCCGAACTCGGCGAGATTCAGAAGCTATCCAACTTTGGCGGTGCAGATCATTTTGACGGGTGCGTTACTCCACACTGCCACTTCATGTGTAAAAAATGTGGAGAGGTTCTGGACCTGGAAACAGAAGATCTGAATGAAGTTGCTGAAAAAGCGGTCAAAAACTTTTCAGGTAAAATCACAGAATGCGATATACGCTTTTTCGGAATATGGATATACGCTTTTTCGGAATATGTCCGAAATGCATGAACAATTAATGTATTTTATGGATATTTGCTTGACTTTGTAGTTTCTATATGATAGATTGAAGCTACAGTTATTGAGAATTATTACTATTATTAAACAAAACTAACTTAAATAAGAAAAGGAGATTAAGATTATGGCTAAATGGGTATGTAGTGTATGTGGATACGTTCATGAAGGTGATGCTGCTCCGGAGGTATGTCCAGTATGTAAAGCACCTGCTTCCAAATTTACAAAACAGGATGAAAATATGACATGGGCTGCTGAGCATGTTGTTGGTGTTGCTCAGGGCGTTAGCGAAGATATCCTCGCTGATCTGAGAGCAAACTTCCAGGGTGAATGCTCTGAAGTTGGTATGTACCTCGCAATGGCTAGAGTTGCTCACAGAGAAGGCTATCCGGAAATCGGTCTTTACTGGGAAAAAGCTGCTTACGAAGAAGCAGAACATGCTGCAAAATTCGCTGAACTCCTTGGCGAAGTTGTTACTGACAGCACAAAGAAAAACCTCGAAATGCGTGTAGAAGCTGAGAACGGCGCTACAGCTGGTAAATTCGATCTTGCTAAACGTGCTAAAGCTGCTGACCTTGACGCTATCCATGACACCGTGCATGAAATGGCTAAAGATGAAGCCAGACACGGAAAAGCATTCGCTGGACTGCTTAAGAGATATTTCGGAGAATAAAATTTTAAATTTTATATGAAACAGCTGATCCCCAGGGCATATGCCCCGGGGATCTTTTTTAATCAGATTTTTTTATACTCTCCGCAATCTTTTTCTTACTGTCGTTCCGCACTTCATCACGAAGACGTGTCAGATACTCCGAAAACTGCACTTTATCATTTCCATAGGTCATCTGCAGATCATATTCCAGAGGAATCCATGTACTGATATCTGACTCATTATGCTGGATCAAAGCCTCCAGATTATCCAATGCCTTATAGATTCTTGCCTCCAGCGTCTGACGCTCCTCCATTTCTCTGTAAAGAGCCAGCATTTCACTGGCAAAAGGTTCCGGCAGCTGCTTCACCCATTCATCCAGAAGTGACGCTTCTTTTTCCTCATCTTTTTCTGACTTTTCAAAGGTTGGTATGTCCCCGGTAAATGCCTCTCCAAGGTCATGGATCAAGCACATTTTCATTAATTTTTCCAGATCTGCTTCCGGAAACTCATCACTGACAAGATATGCCATCAACGTAATTCTCCAAGAATGCTCCGCCACACTTTCCCTGCGGCCTCTGGATGTATAACAGTGCCTGGTGGCATCTTTCAAACGCTCCGCCACAGCTAATGTTTCTATCAGTTTCTCAGGTTCCATCTATCTGCTCAGTCCCCTTTTTGTATTTTAAGTTGTTTTATTATAACACTTTTTAAGCAGTATCGTCTATAAATACTCTTTTTCATAACCAACCAAAAAAACGACCCCCGCAATTGCTCACGGAGATCGTCTCTTACACTTTATTTCACAGTTACTTTGCATGTCATTTTCTTAGAACCACTCTGAACTGTAATCGTTGCTGTTCCCTTTTTCAGACCTTTCACTACACCCTTAGATGTTACAGTTGCAACTTTTTTGTTAGATGATTTAAAAGTAATTTTTTCATCTGTGTTCTTTGGTGTTGCTGCTGCTTTGATCTTAAAGGATTTTCCTTTTGCGATCTTCTTGGTTGCCGGAACACCGGAAAGTTTTGTTGTCTTTACGCCGGTAACCTTTACAGTTACAACAACTTTCTTACTTCCTGATTTGACAGTGATCTTTGCTGTGCCGGCTTTTTTCGCTTTGATCACACCTTTGGAGCTGACGGTAGCTACCTTCTTATTTGAAGAAGAATATGTAACTTTCTCTTTGCTTGTTACTGGTGTAACTGCAATAGAAGAAGCCAATTTCTTGTAGGTAGCTCCTTTTGCAAGTGTCAGTGATTTCGTCGTTGTTGTGATCTTTGTAGTTTTTACTGCTGCCTTCTGAACAGTTACCTTGAAGCTTGCTGTCTTTTTGCTTGCAAGAGTAACAGTGACTACAGCACTTCCCTTCTTCTTGCCGGCAGCCAGCTTGAATGTTCCATTTTTGTTTACATTTGTTACTTTTACAGTTCCCGGTTTATTTGAAGTAACTGCTGTAACATAGTCTCCTTCTGAAAATCCTGTTGCTTTAAATGCAGTTGTGGACTGACCTGTTTTCATTTTCAGAGAAGAAGCTGTCAGATAAATGGTACCTGGAACTTTTGCTATTGTATTCTGCTTCTCAAGGACTGTACCACATACAGAACAATGACTTCCTTCGGTCTTTCCGTCTGCAAATACAGTCGGAGCTACTGCTGCATCTTTCACTACTGTGTGGCCTTTTGCAGGGATTGGCTGCTGTGCTTTTATTACTTCACCGCCTACGGAACAATGGCTTCCCTCTGTCTTTCCTGCTGTCGTACAGGTTGGAGCTACTGCCGCATCTTTCACTTCTACATGAACATGCTCTTTTGTTTCATCAAATTCATATTTAACTCTGTCAATTTCCAGCCAAGCACCAACTTCTTCATGAAATTCCTCGGCAACAACCGTAAACCATGTGGCATTGTATGTCGTTCTGGTCATGATCGGAAGGTCGTAACCGGAAGGCTGCAGGTTCCGCTGCAGGTTCCATCCATCTTCATCATACTCCTTTACGATAACTCTTAAATTCGGATCTCCAATCGGAGCCCAGCCGCCCAGTTCAGGCTCATAACACCACATTCCAATACCCAATCTGCCAATATCAAGTGATTCTCCAACCTTCGGATTCAGCCTATTTCCCTCAGTATCTTCAAGAACCTCCGGTTTCAATCTGGCTTCATTAGTCTCACCGCCATCAAATACACCGGCAAAATAGTATTGGTGATCAACAAGCTTCTGCCACTGTCCGTTCTCATCTTTTACCTGTGCAGTAAGTGTGAAGATTGTAGAAAAGCTGGCAATTCTCTCCAGAATCGGAAGTTCCTGTCCTTCCACATCTATCCATTTCCAGCCATCGGTGTCATAGTCATATTCTGTTTCACCTGTTTCATCATCTCTCCATGAGTCTATGATAATCCTGTAATTATCTCCTGTAACAGGAACGCTTTTACCGTTTTCATAGCGAACAATCTGTGGATCCATATCCTTTTTAATATCCAGCTGTTCTCCTACCTTCGGATTTATGGTATTACCATCCTCATCGCTATAATCTTCAGGCTCAATTACATATTCACTGATACCAACCCAAATCCACTCTGTAGCTACTGTCTTTCCGTCTACCAGAACTTCTACCGGAATCGTAATATCTCCCGCTTTACTTCCGGACTTAACAACAATCTCTGTTCCATTTAATGATACCGTCGCCATTCCAGCATATCCCTCTTCCATTGGAAGCAGTTTTAAACTGTACTCGGAAATCTCATTCCAGTCATCTCCATCTACGCAATCCAACCATGTTGAAATGTTCATGGTACTGTTTGGCAGCATATATCCGGTATTACTTGAGGAATCATCATAATTCCTGCCAAACTCATACCTTTTTTCTCCTGCCTCACCAGCATCATCACTGAAGGTCTCCTGAGCTGTACCATCGGAAAGATCTTCCTCTGCTGCAAAATCCTCCTGTGACTCTTCTGCATCGTCCTCGATCTCTGCTTCTGCCTCTTCTGAAGCATCCTCATCTGCTTCTACTGCAACTTCTGCGTCAGCATCATCCTGAGCCATTTCCACTTCCTGACCGGCATCTGCTGTCAGTTCCTCTGCTGCTACCGGTACGGCTACACTCTGTGTAACAGTAAGTGCCATTGCCAGAAGCATTGCGATTTTGTTTCTTTTCATATAAACCCCATTCCCTTCTTTTTTATTGTCTGCAAACAGACTGATAAATCATTATAAAATGAAAAAGAAACAAAACCCATTACCTCGCAGCATAGTTTATGTTTTTATTTATAAAAAAGCTCCTGCAAATTATATCGCAGAAGCTTTCAGACTGTTCTTTATTCAAATGTCGCTTTCGCTGTATCTACTGCATGATCTGCTTTATTCTCAATATCCGTATCATTTCCCGAGAACACGCTTCCGGCAAAATCAATAACCTCATTTCCCGGCAGACTGTCAATGCAGACAGCAGTTCCATTATCCGTAAATGTATTATTCACATAGTTTGGCGCAGTACCGTAAGCCATAGAGGTATTAAATTTCAAACCAACCGTATTATTCGCGAACGTACATTCCATTGCATTAACCCATGCACCATTCTGTGCAACAGCAGCCGTATCCCAACCCGTGAAGTT